>Ga0307513_10000165_pt1 | contig 95651 bp, 81 predicted proteins | sample 15_EM_MG_FD_202174 | JGI IMG/M metagenome (GOLD analysis project Ga0307513, IMG submission 202174) | Populus trichocarpa ectomycorrhiza microbial communities from riparian zone in the Pacific Northwest, United States - 15_EM | ecosystem: Host-associated > Plants > Roots > Unclassified | place...
CAAACACAAAACCGGGCAACCCCGCCAGCCCCCCCCCCCCCCCCCTGCTAGAAAACAGCTAGGTTAGGTAGTGTTTTTTCCCTCCCATCATTTTGTTTTATAAAGAAAGTGTAGTATCCAGAGGCAAATACTCCCATGATCGGTTGGGTAAAGTGGTTTATACTCAGTATTGAGAAAAATGGGTGGTAATTTCATCGTTGCGCCCCACCCGGGCGATGGGACAGGGATGAGATAAGCGAATCACATAGGCAGGTCTCATTTGAGACCTTGACAATCTTATCGGCTGGCTCGCATACAAGTACTAGAAAGATTTGGGGCTCCGCCCCGACATATCTCCGTCCAGTCACTCGCACGAGTGACTGACTATGACCTCTAGAAACCATTGCTGCCCCTTCGTACTATATTGTACTACCGATAATTGTGTCTTCATTGGATTCGTAAACAGGAGTGTAGAATGCGTGAATTAAAACATGAAATATGTGCCCGTCCGGTGGTTGTCGCTCAGTACATGCAGGAAAGCAAAGAAAGAAGGAACGCAGGAAAAAAAAAAGGTGAGTTGGAAGAAAGCAGGATAATAAAAGAAATGGATTCGTGAAATGTTTCCCCGTCCCTCGTTTCGAACATTCACCGCCTTGATAGTATACACAGCACCTATTAGCGGGCGCCACGCCCTAGCCCCAAGAAGTCTGGACATACCAAACTATGTAGTCACAGCTAGACGTACTCCTATCACTCCCCAAAATCTCTCGCAAGCCTAGCCCGCATTGATAGTGTCTCGGCTTCAACGTGTACGGAGGAGGTCCTAGCTCGAGCTCTCCGCTTAATCCGTTTGCCATGGCCGACGTGTGCAACATAGTTCCCCTTAGTCACTCTTCCCTGCGAGCCCCGATTGGTTTTTGCGAAGGGCTCACAAGGTCCGACAGCGTTGGAGAGGATATTATGTCGGACTAGCGACGGGAGCCTGTTTTCTCTCTCTCCCTCCCCTAGGAAGCGCTGGAGGGGCAATAATGATTCTGCCGTCAGGGCACTGGGACGGGGAAGGCACCCGGTCAGATCACAGCCGGAGATTATAGTTTTGGTAACTAGATCGTAGCCTCTATCATATAGTTTTGTTTGTTAGGTAAGGTATTCATCGTAAGGATAGTAGGCTTTGAATATTTACGTTGGCTGAATGATTTCCCTGTCCGGCGTTCCGCCGTGGGAAATATCTGTGCTCGACTGAGAGCCGCCATGCTCCGAATCGATTCCCATGGTGGGCGTCGTGCTGTCGTACTCAGGTAGGCCTGCAGGAGGCGAGACGGTGGGGGAGGGGGGAGGGGTAAGATACAGAGAAGAACGGGGAGAAGAGAACATGATGATGCGTTGGAGGTCTGCGTTTGGAAGGGGCTTTTTTTTCCCTGGGATTCTCACAAGGAAAGAAATCAAAGCTGGCCGAGACGGACTTTATACCTCTCTCCCACTGCCCAAGCACCCTTAGTTTCTTCCACTCAGGTCTGGGGCACCTCTGCCTCTCAATCAGATCAGGGAAGCCTCCCACGAGGATACAGCAGTTCACCCAACCGGCGCAAAAGGCAGTATGGCTACTGGGCCATCGCCGGTTGGCCACACAGGACACCACTGACTGCGAGTAGGTGAACTGTTCCCCCCATGCCAAAACTTGGCGTTCCCCTAGGCCGATAGTCTATCTATCAAACGCGCACAAAAACGAACCATAATCCTTAAAAGAGAAATGCTCTGTAGATCAACCAGATCGATAGCCATATGCAACCTGACGCACAGGGGCTAAGAGTGTACGAGTACTCGGGTAGGGTCAAAAAGGTCGGAAAACTTTCGGTGGCGAGACAAGGATTAGACCTGTGATCATTGTTGATCATGGAGGGTGGGTGGAAAGGGGAGGACTGTTACATGATGCCATTAATCTGGGGAAGTTGAGCACAGCAATTGTCCGTCCTGCACGTATTTGTGTACTGCGAATTCTATTAAGATTGTAGAGGGAAACTCTCAGACAAAAGGAGGAAAAGGAAGCAGGGCTTTTGGAACACCAGTAGTCCTTCTAAGAGACCCAAATAAATGAATAGATTGAACTGCATACTGGCAATTTCATCATCATTATAGTTATGTATACCGGTAGGTGCCAGACATCAACACCTTCGATCCGGATTCCTGGTGTCCCCCGGGGGGAGAATTTTTCCACTGAAGCAACCGGTCTCCTAACTACCCCACCTGACCCTGCCGGTCTTTTTTTCCGACCTTTATGACCCTACCCGAGTATATGGCCTTTGTTAATATCCCCAAGCTCCTTCCCCGCCTGTTCTAGAAGCTGAAAATGAAGAGTCCACGTGCACCCAAATCCAAGGATGCCACGGTCCAGATCTACCAACATGAATCCCGTACACCAAACCGGTTTATAGTAGAGTGGGGAAGCACGAATTGTTTCCTACTCGAGTAGAATATCCCCCCGTGGGGGAGCGAACATCGTCAGGTGCGAATTAGCATCTTTGGGGCCCAGATTCGTAATCGGCGCTGCCAACCTGTCGGCTGCCCGCCCCATCCTTCCAGAACACACATCCTGCTGCTGCCGCCCCTTATCCAATATTCGAGGGAGCCGGGGGAAAGGAAGGCTTGGCCGTCGGCCGCTCTGTCGGTCCGGTGCGCATCGTACGTTCCAAAGTCTCTCGCTCTCGCTCGTGCGATGCGGTGTAACTGGTGCACTAAGGTTGACTCCTTCGGCTCCCATAGTTGCCTACGATCAGCATAAGCCCTTCTAAAGCCCACTGAAATCAAGGAACTGATTTGATTCTGCTGATCCACGTTCGACGTCATTTCAGTGATGCCCCAGGGAATCCAAACCCATTGAAAAAGGACGGTGGGCGCGATATATACCACCCAACCCCACACCGCGAGCTCGCCGTATCTTGCGGCTGAACAAAGCTTATCCATCCGAGAGCCCAAGCTCCATGTCATTCACAAGCCTTGATTCGATGAATCACTGGTCAGGTGAAAGAATCAAGGATGAGGCACGTGATTCCAAACTCAATTGTCATTAAGCTTACCTTACGATTAAAGAGTTGGGTGTTCCCCTTCTCTTGTTTCTCGTTCTCCCCAATGACGTTGGTGGGGGTATCCGGCGAGGTTGACTTCGAGCATAAATTGCCGGAGGATTTCAGAAACGAGTTGGGATTGGCTCCAGCCGGCTAAAGTCTTTCAGCTCAGATGAAGGCTCCTTCCCCCAGCACTCGAGAACCTACGGTACTCGAGTAGACCAAGCGGTGTCATTTTTGACAACCTAGAGTACTCGGATGTGTCTCCACACAAGTTCTTACGGAGACAAGGGTTGTGTGCCCCGATTCCAATGGAGACCCCCGAGCACGCTCCCCCGCCTCTCCCACCCAACGAAAGCACAGTACTTGTACTAGGATATGTGAATCCAGGCCGCTTGGCAAGAATATGTGATTAGTGAAGGTTGCAACTACAAGTGTCGAAAGTATCCTAATGTGCTAGGTCAACGGTTTACCGAACACCCATCGCCCAGCGACCACAATGCCAGAGTCCTTACTGGTATACCACTTTCCAAGCCATTAAATCATTTATTGAATGCCCCATTCTGAAGAAGGATAGCAAAAGAATACCCTTGCCGTGGTCCAGATACGGCCTTTGTTCGTACTACATGAGACGTCATTCGGCTAAGCCCTGCGCCGAGTCGCTGGTCCACTGGCTCGTGCTTGTCACATCCTGGTCCTGGCTTTGCGAATTTCTGCAGTTTCTATGGGACTGAAAAAATGAAAAGGAAAAAAACTCCGCAAAAACAGCACTGTTGGGTTCGTTTCTCTCTCCCCCAATCTGAACAGGCTTCCCTCACACGAGCGCGGAGTCACACAGATGAAGAGGAACCGGAGCACGGTCCAAAATGCTAATATCGAGCTTATTATAGCCTACCGGTATGCCTGCTGACGAACCCCCTCCCTCGCCCCACTCTTTCGTCAGACATATCCTACGAATAGTGTAATAGAGGGAATGGTCAAAAGCTTAGGTGACCTTTCTATACCTAGGATCCCATAACGGAAATTCTGTGACGCCATATGCCTTCCATCTCTCCCCTCCCTCTCACACTGACTTACGCTTAACTCTCCATGCGTCTTGCAGCTGCGGTGCAGAAGCACTACCGCCCAAAGTGTATCTTCCATTTGTGAGATTCTGAGGAGTTGCTCGCTCGCTCGCGCAACCGGCCGATCCCGATGCCATGGTCTCTGTATTAGACATGAATTGAAAGCACGATTAAGCGCCTACGCGCTTACTCGAGTTATCATTCTACTGCAACCTCTGTCAGATTTCGAGGCCAAAGAACAAACGAGGGAAGATCACTACCGCAATCCGCCAATACCAGCATCGGAAGAAGCAATTGCAGTCCGCCGAAGGGAAGGGCTGATCAGTGACAGGAGAGCTACTATGCTCTGTTGATGCCGTGGTTTAGCCAGGTGAATTGCTAGTTCGCCCTTATATAAAAGCGAAAAGAATAGATAGCTCGGTTCCTTATACGAGACATTTAAAGACTTTATAAGCAACTCCAAATATCCAGGGAGACAGCGAGAGAAGCCACGCAAACCAAGTGCCTTTGCCCGTTTGGAAAAGGGGAGCTGCAACAGAAATCACCGCGTTTACCCCTCTTAATAACCAAGGTGCTGCCAGCAAATAGTTATCGTGGAATGTGCAAAACCCGACTGGCCAATGGTCATATGACAACTGCAGAGAGCCACCCACCACCACCACAAGGGCAAGCAAAATAATCGCCGAAAAACGGTAAATAAAATAACTTGCCGCTCGCTTTGTTGTCTTAATTCTAACTCGCCTCTGTTTTCCATATAGGCATACCACTTTCGGTAAACCCGACCCCAAACCGGTAGTTATCCAGTAGTGGTGTATCGATCTAATTTATATTAGCCTTCTAGTAACAGGAATCCCGCTGCACTCCAGGAACTTTAATTTCTAGGGATGAAACAGTTAAAGGTTTGAATACCCGGAGGTTATTACACGATTTGTGACCTTCTGAGCTGAGTTCATATTCTATACTCTTGATCAGCACCAAGTGCAATGTTCAAGTATCGTGGATCAAGTTAATGAGGAGTCGAGACCATGAGACTGCCCAAAGTGATGAACAAAGGGCGCGATGGACAGTTCTCACCGATTCAGAGGAAACCGCCAAACTATATATTGATTGCCAGGACATAACTGATAATAGCTTACGACAGCCTCTCAACGAAAACCACGGTACTCTCATTTATCACGACAACTGTTGGAGCGCTCCCGTGACTGCATCGCTGCCATACTGTATTAGTACACTCTACCGATCACCGTACAAGTGCCCAGCGAGGTGTTTTCGTACATTTAACTGCATTTGTTTTGGGCGAAAATATCTTCCCTGGCCCTTGTCCGATACGATACGATCCCATATCTGCAACATACCGTGGGGGCAAGAGTAACCCATCCGCAAACATCACCGCTGATATGTAAACACGCACCTCCAAACAAACCCCACACACAGGAAGAAAGCGGATTACGATAAGTAACCTTGTAATAAGCAATTCTGTATGATGGATCCTATAATATGGATTCGTGGTTGCATCAGAAGTCGGGGACACCGTATCTTAATCGTACCATCTTGCACAGCACAAGTACTCGGATAGTACAAATGACGGTGTGTATCAGTACTTACTGGTACGGCCCTACTTGGGAGCTGGCCCAAAAAGAAAAAATTAATAATTCACCACGGCAAGCCCCCAGTGTACTCGTATACTCAAGTACATAAGCCCTTTGACGGTTTGCTACCGCTACTTTGGCTTATATTCTCGTTCCCCTTCTCCTCTTTCTCTTCCCCTCTTCGATCTCTTCCCCCTCTATTACGAAGCAGCTGCCAGATTGCTCGAGGTTTGAACATCGTCACCACCAACCAACAACCGCAAGTTCCTGACAAAACGACTGCCTCCAAGCCAACCTCCTTGCAAAATCCCGATAGGTCCAAAGATTGACCCAATCCCAACATCGCTGGTCATCCAACCACAGCAATACCGGTACAACACAAGCCGAGCTCCTCAATTCTGCTCGAACCGGGACCCCTGGGCAATCAGCCGAGTGGGAGCCTAACCCAATCAAACAACGACACCAGCGAGCAAAGCAAGCAATCACAACCCTGACAGCACTCCCAAGATCCCCGATGCTACAACACAAGTCTAACGTACGCATCGTACCATATCATGGAAATACTCCTCGGGCCAAACAGCACAATACAGCACAATACCGTACAAGCGCCGTAGGGTAGTACCGGTACCGCACGGCTACGGCGAAGTAATCGGGAAAAATTACGATTTCTCACGAATATGGAATTCCGGGGGAACTTCCCCCCCCTCCGCCCATCAAAAATCTCACAAGATTCCACGAGCGGGTACACGACTAGATTACTACTCGAGCACTCGTAATCGCCTGGCGTTTGTAAAACGGGCTGCTATTGCATACTCGAGTACATGACAAAAACAGGCCAAACCCTGGCCAGAGCCTCAGAATTTCGGTAGTATGCAATAGCAGTCCGTTTTGCAAACGTCAGGCAATTACTAGTGCCCCGGAGGCTGAAGCCAACTCCTCACGCTCACAGCGCCGTACAGTACGGTACAGCAAGCATAGCACGGCAAAGCACAGCACAGCACACTCTCTACTCGAGTACGAGTACCCATCCATCTATCCATCCGCCGAACCACAAACCTGAAGGAAAATTAGAGAACGAAAAGGCAAGAAAAAGCAAACCATCCGAACCACCACCACATCACATCAATCCACCCAACATAACTGTACCGGTAGGTAGGGAGGTACCGTAGGCAGATATCGTAGGCATGTAGGTAAGCTCCGGTACCGGTTATCATATCATAGGGTGCTGCACACAGCCAAACCCAGTATCCGGACTCCGAGCCTCCCCAAAGCTCACCCACTCACTCACCCAGCCAGCCCCCCCCCCCTTCCCCAATCCATATCGAACCCTCCAAACCCCCCCAGCGCACACCCAACCCACACCCACCCAACCAAAATCAACCAAAAACCAAAAACCAAAAACCAAAACCAAACCAAACCAAACCAACGGAACCCTTCCCCTCCCTCCCTCCCTTCCTCCCTCCTCACTGACTTACATGCTCACTTATTACATACTTACCCTTTCCTGCGCAACTTCATCCACCTTCCCCGATCCCCAGATTACTCCCCTCACCAACCAACCAGAGAAACAGAAAATAGCGAGGAAAAGAAAAGAAGAAGAGAAAAAAAGAAAATTAGAGGAAACCAAAAACCAAAAACTCCGAGTCGCCAATTACCTAAAGCGGCGGTCCGTCGCGGGCCCCCCCCCCCATCACAACTCACATTTTCAATGTTATCCACGCTTGCCCGACTGCCTTGCTTGCTTGCTCCTCCCACACATTACCGGTAATATAGGGCAGGCCAGACAGACAGACAGACAGACAGACCTACAGGGAGGATACGGTAGCTTGCCTTACTTGCACAGCACAGCACGCTGCGGAGAGGGAGGGAAGGGAGGTAGTGAGGAAGGAAGGTGGGGAGGAGAAGGAGGTAGACCACTGTGAGTTAAGCTAAGCGTGGATAACGAGTGCTCGAGTTACGTTATGCGGGTAGGTCTGCAAGTAGGGGCTTTGTTCCGGAGGTTTTGTTGATTTGGGCTGTTCGGTTAAGTTTGGCGCGGCGGTACAGCGCTGTGATGGTGCTGTGCTTTGTACGATGGAGGAGAGAATGGGGAATGTGATAACCTATGGATAAGAAGCTCTCTCACCACTGATACTTTACGTAACTTTACAACAGTTTACCGGTTCAACAATGAAGATGCGAACGAAGATGGCCACAATGAATCAACAAGTAAATGGTAAATTTTTGAATTTGTTCGTTCCCCTTTTCTCCTTCCATCAGTCCGCTTGTTTGTCTGCTGCGCGACTAATTGATAATGAGGATGATGGTGATGGTGATGGTGATGACGGAGGATAAAAGGGGGGATGAAAGAACGCCCTCGCTCCGGTTAACAGAAAAGAAAAGAAAAGAAAATCAGGAAGAGAAAAGGAAAGGGGGGAAAATAATGTAATAAAAACCCCCCCAAATACCTCCGTTCCGCGCGCACTGGTAGTAACAGAGAGGAAGGCTACGCTAATAAAGACGTAAAATAGAAGTGAAAAAGAGGAAAAAGTAAGTACGAAGTAGGGAAACGATAGATAGAATAAGCCCCATTTGGCCCCAAAATCGAAACCCAACTCAAAAAACAAAAAATTCCGGACAATAATAAAAAAACTGTCAAGATAATAATAATAATAAGAGAAAAACAAAGAAAGAGCTTCAAACAAATGCAAGCATGCAAAGTATGAATCAGAAGTGAAAAAGAATAGACAGAAAAGAATAGTAACCAAGAGGGAAAAAGATATAGAGGAAGAAAAGAAAAGAACCGCCCGCTGCTCCAGAAAATTTAAATACACCAACTCCATCTACCCGTTTTCTAACAAGTACCGAAACCATCCATACCGAAATGCAGGTAGAAGCACCCACCGCTGATAACCAGAACTGCACCCAATACATCATCCATCCAGCTCCTCCCACTTTTAACCACAACTGCACACCACCCCACACCCATACACCACTCCATAATCAGCACCCAATCGAAATCAGTCAAGCCCACCAACCACCACATCCACAACGACCACATCATAAACCGCCACGACCACCTCCGCCAGTGCTGCGAGTAGCTACGTCCGAAAATCCATGCCTCTAGCACAGATTCGTGTTATTCCTCGCGGCGTGAGAAATGAGCTGCCGTTAGGGTGTCGGCGCATTAACTGGTTTCCAACCCGGAAAGAACAACTGGGAACACCAGTACATGCTGTCTTCGTATATTTCTTTTTCGCGCAGCATTTTCAACCCACTTTCTATATTCGCCCACGTGCTCGTCAGTTATTACGCCCCGGGGAAAAAGTGGGGGGAGGATACGAGCCAGGGCCCAATGGGGTGTGATGTGATATAACATAGGATACGACGGGATGACATACCTTGATGCTTGGCTGCTTGGATAACCTCCTTCATGTAGCGGACCTCATCTTCGTTGGACTTGGCTAGGACTATTGTTTCGCCCGATTCCCAGTCAATGGAGAATGGTGCATAACCTTTGCTTACGTGGTGGAAATGTGCCAACAGGATGTTTGCCCCTTGGAAAACGGCGTCGATTAAATGGTAATTTGAGAAACGATTCTGAAGACTGTACCGCATGGCAAACCACCTATCATGCGCGATGGTCAACTCCATGTTGTGCAGGAGTATGAATATCGTCAAGTAAATCTCCAAGAAATCCTCCGGCTTATTATTAAGCACCTTCCGCTGCAATTCCTGCAACAACTTCTTGCGCAGTGGGATGAGCAGTTGGTGGATGGTGATATTATCAATCTGGAAGTCCATTATCGGCGTCACTGGGATCTTGCCATAATAAGGACCTCCCTCCTCCATATTAGTCGTCATTCCGAAAGTTTCATTTCCAATTATCGACCACGGCGTTTCGATTATACGACTTCCAACCCATAACTTCAGAGCATTGCGGAGTAGTGATGACTATCTTCGGTCAGCCTTTTGGACAGATATGCCAAGGATAGGGTCGACATACACCCTTAGCATTACTCATTCGCAATGCCATAGAGAAAGATTCCCAGAGTATCACGTTCGAACTGACATGCTCCTGAATATACCTCACAGTATTATCCTCCACATATCGATTGATAGTCCTCTGTGCATCATCGATATCTGATATCGCATAGGGCGGACAGGCCAATGCTGCCACCTCACCATTCTGACCAATCCATGTGTAATTGTCCCTATCATCCGGCAGAGGTTTATATTGCTTCGCCATAAGATTCAAGGTAAGTCCCATCCCTTGAGTAACCGTAAATCCCTTCGCCGGCGAAGCCCATACGGTTCTATCATTCGGTGAGGCCTTTAACCATCGCCTACGAGTCCATAGAAACTCTTCAGTTGGGCCTGTGATAAATATTATGTTAGCGTATATGCATATATTTGATAAGGACTGATACAATAAGCAGGGTGGGTCAGGGCTGAGTAGGTAGAGATGTAGGTTGAGCTGAGGTGAGGTGGGGGTTGAGGTAAAGTTTAAGGTAGGGCTTGAACGGGAAATTACCTCGTCGAAATAGTTCCGATTCTGTCATGCGGGCACGGAAGCATGGGATGTTGGGTATCTTGGAGAAGATTGATTCGCAGTACTTGCAGCAAGCCTCCGACACTCTTATGCACTGAAACCACGCACGTTAGTTTCTCCCTTCTTCCTCTAATCTCTCTTCATCTTTTCATCTCGAGACCCAACCCCCACCGAGAGGGGGACCAAAGATAACAGGAGGAACCGAAGGAGCTAGTACCCTTTTTTTGTTTTTCCAGCACGGTAAGCAAGCACCCGTTATTCGAGTCATGTGTGTTTCCTTCTTCAGCTCCGGAGTGAATCGCTTCCGTTGCCTCTTCTTCTTGCAGGAGGTGTTGTTCCGAGGCTCACCATCGCTACTCTCCGAGGAGCTCTATTCCAATTGGAAAAACACATTGTTAGGACGTGATTTCGTAGTTTCTTTTGCTTCCTTCGGAATCATTCGATTGAAATGACATGATTGATTGAAACCACGGGAGGAATAGGATGGGAGAAGACAAAGGCGAGAAAGGGGGGGGGGGCATGTAAATAGGTAGACAGAAACAGCAATACAATACAGGAAGGATAAGGGGGGATTCAATACATTTTTCCTTTGGCTCTGTTGATGATCGGACGATTCCTCATGGTCACCAGCAGAGGATGAGCTTGGAGTGAGAAATCCAACGGAGGCATCTAGGGTAGCTGAGGAACAAGAGGAAGCGGTGGAAGTGGGTTGCCACGCTCCAGGTTGGTTCCAAGGAGCAGCAGATTGATCGAACATAGGAAGGTTAGTACTCAACCGTAACAATTCCTGGCAAATATCAATGTTGTTCTCAACATTCGTGACACAATCATCGAGCCTGGCAAGATTCGACGGGTCCATGTTGGCGAAATCGTCGTATCCGCAAGAGAAATGTAGGTCACCTAGACAGTTCGCTTGTCCCGTAGTCAACCAATCGCTCGCAAGGTGGTTAAAGTCGAGAGCAGAGAGGTATGGTTCTGGTGGGAACATGCTGTTCGTGAGCGCAGGATATTGCCCCGACTTAAGGTTAGGAACTCCGCTCGCGCTCAACAGGTCATCAAGCCCTTGGCCGTCATCACCGGGGAGATCGTGCGAGGCGGGCACGGAGTGCGGGTCGAGCCACGGCGCAAACAGCATGCCATTGTTACATGTCTTGGATGAGTTCAGCATGTCGGGTTTGTGCAAAAGGGAAGGTGAAGGGAGTTCAGGAAGGGAAGGGGGAGAGGGGGGGGAGGGGTGGAGTGGAATGAGAGAACGAAAAGCGGAGGAAGAGGTAAACCAGAAGAAAAGCGGAGTTGGAAGATTAAGAGAGGGGATCAGAGTATGGCAACCGCCCTCACACACCACACGACAAGAACCAAGCTCGAACACGTTAGATAACCCTCCCTCTTCCACACAGCAAAATCTTGTACACCACTTTCTCCGCCTTTACCCTCGACACACCACCCTATTTTATTTATTCTTTTCTTTTCTTTTCCTTTCACAAAAAAAAAAGGGCTTTCTCTGGAAAAAGTGTAAAAGGGTCTCGCTTGATGATTGATCTGGTTTGGTCTGATGGATAGATGATAGGAGGAGAGAGGGGGGGGGGGGTTCGCGAAGGAGGTCGATGAGAGTAGGATGGTGAGAGAGAGTGTGTGTGAATGTGATGCAGCAAATCAAAGCATGAGTACTGGTACCAGTTCTGTAGTATACGGTACCAGTAGCACACCACTTCACAAGCACAACCACCACAGTACCAAACTAAACCCGACACCAAACCAAAACTCAGACCTTTTGGCCTGAACTCCATTCACAGTACCCACCAATGCAGTGGTACCGTACTCTTCTGTACCTGCCACCACAATCACCATCTGCCCCCAACTACCGGCAACTCACCAAGCGAAGGATACAAGAATGGTGCGCAAGAATGTGGACATACACGGTAGACACAGACGCTGGTGATCAACCATCCAAATCTAGCCAAACCAGAGCCCATCCCAGCAATTCCACCCAAAAACCCAGTCAAGCCCAACCGAAGATCGGAGCAAGCAAGCAAACGTTACCGCAACCACATCCACGCAGGGTTGCAAAAAGGTTGACCCCGTCCCATAAGCACTATCCTCACCATCGCATCATTATCCCCCCCCCACCGCAACACTTATAAACCATACCGTAAATCACCGTTCAACGGAGGCTAACACAAGCAGAGAAAGAGACAAAACCCCCGGTAAAATAATCCCATATGGGATTCCCCACTTGACTCACCAGGCTTCCAATGCTGTGATCCATACACAGGCTGGTCAGCGGACGGTACCAAGTTATCAGACCGTCCACAAAAACAAATCGCTGCTTAGATTAAACAACGGGTGCATACAGTAGTACCGGTACTGTACCAGTACTCGTACCGCACCCAACGAACGATCGACGATTTTCCCATCGAGCACAGTAGGGTAGATCCTTTCGAAAAGACCCTGACCACCTGTAGTTTTTTTTTGGGGGGGGGGGTTGGGGGTTTTCTCCCCTCTTCCACTCCCTGCCCCTGCTCACCCGCATTAGGGAGGAGGAGGAGGAGGAGGAGGAGAGAGCGGCGCAGTAAGAAGGACAAGTCAGGGAGTAAATTAAAGTGAATTCACAAGCAAGCATCCACATTCCTACTCCAACTCCGCACAAGGGATTAATTACTCCAGCCAACCCTTCTCTGCCCAGGTATTGCTAGGACAAAATAAGGATGTTGAACTCTGCCCAGCAGGGGGCGTTGACCCGGGACCATACGGCGATTACATAACCTTTACCAATCGCTGGAAGCAGTTGTTACTTTACGCATGTACCCTACCATATCATACGATAGGGTCGGGCATCAGAGCTTTATGGGGAGCACTTGTGCTCTCGTATCGGGCACAAAGTACCTGAAAATGGGACGAGGTTTCCCCCTTTCCGCTGGCTGGGCGATTGTGTAACAATACTTTTATTTTTGAAGACTTTGTTGTCAAATATAAGTACAGCATGGTATCGTCCCGGAAGCACAGTTACCAGCACGGTATCGTAAATTAGCCCGGAATATGGCATCACATCACATCATAAAGAAGACAGCAGTACACGGTACAAGTAGTGTACAATACCAGCACAACAGAAATGGTTCTTCCACCCGAATAAAATCTTCAACTTATTATAAATTGAATATTCCAGAGGAGAAAAAATAAATAACGTCGAGTTATCTATCATATTTGACGTGGAACTTCCACCCCGCCCTCCCCTCCACTCCTCCACGTCCCCCTCCTTTTCCTCCTTCTTTTCCTCCACTCCCCCAGTCTCTCCCCTCCAGTCTATCAACCTACCTATCCCAAACTTTACCATTCCCTCCCTTTCCCCTCCGCTATATTCCACGGCACTCCACAATATGATGCTCCACCGCGCTCCTCCATCCTACCACCACCACCGTCCGGCCTTCTCCCTCTCTCCAAATCCCATTTCCGAAAAGAAAAAAAACTTAACTTGTCCATACCCGCCCCTCCGCCCGCAATCGCCATCGCCGCCGCCTCCCTTCCCCTTCCGCACTTCAACGATCAGGGCACCAGTCCGATACGCCAGCTGCGCCATATCACATCGCATCACATAGCATAACTTGTGCCCCGTCGCACACATCCCCCACCACCACCACCGCCACAACCGGCCACGCCGAACACGCGAGTGGATTGCCAACCAGAGTACGTACGGTACCCTCTCACACCAACACTCCCACCCCTTCGCGAATCCGGAGTCGCCTTATTTCGTTTCGTTTCATTTCGTTTCCGGGGTATGGCGTTTTGTGCCACCGTTCTCTGGCCAGAGTTAGGCATGATACAAGTATCATGCCCCGGCGCAGGAACATGGGTGTCCATGATGCGCTAGTTCCATAGGGCTAGGGCACATCACTCTTGGCACTCCGGATTCGGCAAGCTTATCGAGATCGATTTGTTTCGGTCCGTCTGCCATGTCTTGCGTTGTCATCTATGCCTGAACTGGGAAGGAGTTCTTGCAGTGGGGGGGTAAGTGTGGTGAGTGATTTACTGTGCAAAAATCGATAATTTCTTCGAGCACCGGTACTTGTTTTTGTCTTTTCTTCCCTGGCTCCCGACCTAATTCGTCCACGGTACCACAATAGTACTCGCTCCTGACACTATACTCTGGTCCTCGTTTTATTTTTATTTTTATCCTCTCTTTCCTTCCCCCCCTCTCTCCCTCCTTTCCTAAGGGGTATGCAATGCGGCAAGGGACCCCCGACAGCTACACTCGTGTCCGACAACCCGTCAGTAAGTCTAAGACGGGGGCGGGAACATCTTTCTCTTTTAACCTTTTTTCGGCTGATCCCTTGTCGTACTTGTGTCCACATGGCTCAGCGGGTCGAGGCAGTCAGCCGGGATGACGAACCTCTCTCTCTCTCTGTTCTTCTCTCCTCAAAAGTGCCGTGTATCAGAAGAGCAATATTCTGTAAACGGGGAAAGAGGGATGTGAGGATCGCGAATTCAAGCCCCTTTCAACCTCCCGATACCTAAACTGGCGGTAACAGATCGACCCGACACGCCACATCGTGTCGACCCAGTCGCTCGCCCCCTTATCATTTATTCTGCAGTGCCATATCACCACCTCTTGCTCCAGTGCGGCACTAAAGTGCCAATCCCACCCCCTCCTTCAAAATCCTATCCTTACTCTGCTTCGCCCGATCTCCTGCCTGTCAGATCTTCCTGCAGAGAGATTTATCCGCTCGCATCCACTTCCCCCAAACCGTTCCCATCCCCTCGTGCTCACCCTGGTCATATCACTCTGCCTCAGAATCTCCCAAAGTCCTCCGGAAGTCCGGGCTAGCCTCTCCGCACCCCAGCAGCAGAAGAAAAAACCTTAAATACATCAGCATATCATTCGGGGGAAAGTATTTATTACGCAACACAAGTCTCCGCAGCCCGCCCACGCACACATATCGCCGCTTCCTCACACCATAAAATCCCTCGTCAATCGACATTGCACCCGCCCAGGAGCCTCGACGCTCAACGCCCTGTCTCCTACCCACTCTAACTATAAACCTAACCGTATTGACACTACTTTTTGGTAAGGGAATAACACAGAAACAAACCGAAATCTAATACGCAACGAAGACAATGACACGGTAAACATCGCAAAGCATACAATAAGAATAAAGAAAGAGAAAAAAGAAAAGAAAACTCTTTCAATCCCGCAATTACCCTCTCAAGCACGCACCAGGCCGGAAAAAGAGAAGCAAAAATAAAGCACCCAACAATATGTAGCTTTAACAGGGTTAAACATCAACGCCAAATCTAATCGTCTAGACTCTTTTCCCAAGGAAGAAAAAAGAAAAAAAGAAAAACTTTTTTAACCGTGACCAGATGACCTGCGCTGTGTTGTTACGTGATCACGATCCAGAATTGGTTCAATAGGCCATTTTTCTTCCGAGACATCATCACTTCCGTAGGCCACGTTCCACGCAGACTGCAACACCTCCGGAGTTTTCCACGCCAACTCCTCATTCCGCAACCATAATCTCAGCAGGTGCCGTTTCTGGTTCATCGGACCCCCGTCGATAAACCCCTGCCTTGCGTGTACAATACTCATGTTGTTCCAGAACAAAATATCACCTAGCTGGCCATCATCTAATGTCAAGGCGTGTTTGTCAGCTGTGAAGTGGACGGCATCTAATGCATCTGCTTGTGCATCCGTCATATCCGGAATCCCTTTGGTGCGAGGCGAGACTTTGGAGCCCGTTAAGATGCGGCGCGAAAATGCGAAGACCATCTTCCCGTCTTGGTTGAATAATAACGGCCGTTTGTAGTATGGCTCACCAGCTCTTCCGAATCTATATTTCAAAATTATGTTTTGTAAGTTGCTTGGTACTCGAGTGATTTTTGATGATTGGGTGGAGGGTAACTAACGTGTCAAAGATCCATTCACCAGATTGGAGAGTGTCGATATGATCAGGCCTTGTTTCTGCCAACTCGTTATAGATTGCTCCGGTCGATGCCAGTTTACTCCTTCCGCCTTTATATGCCTGTCCTAGAGTATATAATGCAAGTATATCGCCAATGTCCGTGTGGTAGGGCTGCATCTTGTTAGTACGGCTCTCTGGGGTCAAGGTAAAAGAAATGCTGCGAGAGAAAGGGCGGGGTTGCATACTTGCTGGACATTGGAGTAGGGAGCTTGACGGACGTTATCCGGGGCAACACTCGAAGTCAGATCTATCAGATGTACTATTCGTTGGTCTGTCAGTCAAAATGAACTCATTTACATCTGCCCGCCGGGTAGGAGCCCATTCAGGCTTAATTCACTAGACGGAGAAGGAATTCGTACGTAGCATGTTGTTGTGTTCATCTTGCCTGCCCCGCTTCTCTGCAACCCAGCAGGAGATTCCGACATATATCAGGACGTTTTCCTCGCTTGAGTACTTCTTTGGGTTCAGGCCACGGAGCACAAAGAAACCCCTTCCGTTGTATAGAGAGGTACCCAAACCAATGAGGCGAGGACCGAGTGTTGGAAGTTGAAAGGTTTGGCGGGTGATGAGCGAGATTGGCAACTTCGACTCTGCAGGTTCTGGATAAGTATATCGATGCGCAGAATTGAGTGGGTACCAAAGTGAGATAGAGAGATCGAGAAGGGTGGAGAGAAAAAAAAGCAAGGAATGTGTTAATGGCTTACGGAGATATATGTAAATATATACATTATATCATACATATATCTTATGTGAATCAGGATTAGAGGGATAAGGGTTGGTGGAGAGAGAGGCCTCTTCTCTATATGATTTTCGTTGTGCACTCACCCTTAAAATCTCGTAATCCCTTCTCAATCTCCAAAATCTCCTCCTTCGACAATAAGACCGTGTACTCCTCTTTCTTCAGTTCACTTGCAGTCCAAGCCAATGGTGACTTAAGCTTTGCTGGAAACCCCGCAGGCAGGGCTTTTGTAAGACCACCTTGCCTCAGACGCCGTTGGGAACGATTAAGGTACGACGAATCGCAAGGTATCCAATCGATAGGAGAACTGGACAGAGAGTCATAAGATTTAAAGGCAGCGAGATTCTCGCTGATCGAGAGATTGTCCCTGATTTGCTTAGTGGTGGCATCTCGCTTGTTCAGGGTCTCGGTGAGGGGCTTGTATGCAGGGACGAAACCCGGTATGCGGTCGCTGCTATACCCGCTATGTACCAGCATTGTCGTTGATATATGCGAATCAACTCGTGTGTAGTATCGGGGAGCTTCTTTGCTTTTTCCGAGTATTGCCTGAACGTTGCGTGCGATATGTGTTTGTGTGTTTATGTGATCTGGTTTCTTGCTTTCTCTCTCACTCCTCCAAAATGCTCTGGTTTCTCACGCCCTTTTGAAATGGGAAAATCCAATCTGACTCCTTGGTAATGATGAGAAGGATATTAAAAACCAACTCAAAGCAAAAATAATTAGTCTGACTCTTTCACGCTTTGCAGCGAAATATCTAGAGCTCCAGGCGGGATATCTGTGGCGAGAGAGAGCTCTACTAAGCCCGGGTAGTGGTGAGGAAGTATTCGAAAAGGGGCCGTTCGTGCAAGCTAATTCGGATGTCGCTATCTCTTTCGTCAACTCCGCCCGAGGTTACTCAAGCAAAGCTCTTCCAAGATGTTTGCTTACCCTAGGAACCCGAAGACGGCAATACACGCAGGCAGACTAGCAAGCAATGGGTGGTAGACAATGGAGTAGTAGCAGGTAAGGAGGGAGTAGGGACGGCGGGGGCGAGAGAAGAAACGAAAGGTCCAAATTCGGATTGCTGTGGGTTGGTCGGAAGCAGAGGGGTAGAACAGGTATTTATGGGGCACTGAAATTGAGATGCGAGGGCCTGTGGTTGAAGCTCTTTCTCAAGCTCTTTTTTTGATCTTGCCTCCTCAACGTTGCCTTCCCTTCGACAGCTGCCTGCCGGTGGTGCTCTTATACCTGAGCAGACGGGCCCCCTGTTCAGGTTTTTTTCTTTTCCCTTTTTTTTTTTTTTGAAGGGTACACGAGATCATTTGGCTAGACATGTTGAACATTGGACGGTACCAGGCATTGGATCAAGGGGGTGTTGAGGAGGGAGGGAGGGATGGTTGTGTGCAAGAGGCGTCTCGTTCCTGCTCAGAGGATGAAGAGCGTGGTGCATCTCACAGAGCATCCCTTGAGTGGCTCCGGTCGCACTTGAATACCGATTGAAAAAAGTTGAGGCTCAACTACCGAGATTATCAATGTCTCTCCCAAGGCCACTCCCACTTGCAAGTTCGCAATATCACAGGGGAGCTAGTAGAAGGTGGGCAGAGGCGGTTTGTGTAGAAAGCAAGAGCAGAGGCAGGAAGAAGGAGCAGGTAGAGGCAGAGAGAGAAATGGGAGCGGATGTTGGCACAGCAGTGTGCCGCGCGCGCCTTATGATAACTCATGTGGGAAAGAGCAACCCTATGGCAACCGTCAACTGGGACATTTTTTTCTCCCATACAGATGCACACATGATGATGATTCCACCCTGAAAATCTTCTCGTATGCCCTTGCTTATGGGCATACCGTAGCAGTTTATGGCAGAAGACAGTAGGGAACTATGCACTATCCTTCTATATGGCAGGCTTCAAGCTCCTGATCCCATTCCCCTCCCCCAAAAAAGAATTTCCTGACTGCGACGGAGAGGTATCTGTACTTGTTTCTGGGCCCCTCAGCCATCCACCCACCAACCGCAGTGTCGTATCAAATACAACAACCCCCGGTATCCCTAGAACGAAGCATTCTCCTTTACACCCTTACTATCTAGGCAATATCTATCATCATACCGGCACCCCTCAATTTCGCCTATCGCCCTTTATCAACCAGGGCCGCAGCTTGGGATGAGTAACCAGTTGCCTGGTGCATGACTATTTTACGATGCTAATACCCAATGGTCAGAAATACGGGTTACATTTGTTTAGTGCCCACTCCAATCCACTTCTCTTCCGGTTCCATTGTATTTCCCACTCCTTATTTTTTTTCACTTCAATTAACCAGCCTTTGTACCGAGACATGTATGGGATGCAAAATCTAAAACCTAGATAGCGAGGAGGAAAAAAGAAAAACCCCACTTGAGCTGGTTATGCAGGAGAAAGACCTCCGAGGAACTTGAAATTCACGAGAGCGAAGTAAAAGTAAAGTACTGGTGAAACAGAGGGTCAAGCTAGAGATGTTAAAAAATAAATAAAGCAGAACGGATAACAGAGAGGTAAAAAGGAAGGGGGGAAGAAGATGCAAAAAGGTACAATCTTCTGGAGGGGGGCCACCGTACCTTGATAAGGCCAGAGAGATATGTTTACCACCGGAAAAGCAAGATATTGAATTCTCATAATTCCTGGACCAGCGGATGGCCATGAAATTAGAAAATTGGGGGGAGGGGACCAAGCAAGGAAGCCAGAGGCAAAGAAGAAAAGAGTTTAAAAAAAGAATTACACTGTACTGTAGGTTATGATATCAAATTCGGTGCAGCGGGCACATACGCTGCAAGTCCCGTGAATTGAATCCTGTGATGTTCTACTAATGCACGTATCCTTACTGGCATGATCCCTCGTTTCCCCTTCTTCTGTTTCCGGGCGGCCACAGGAATGCCTGAGGCAAGTAGGCAGGCAACCAGCCTAGACAAGAAGGGCAAGAAACCACAAAAAGAAAACCAACCACAAGCAGAAATCTCGATGGGACCTAGAAAACACGGGCCACCAATGGTTTGGTGAGGCAGGGAAAGAAGTGAGTTTCATATATTAAAAATCTCCGTACTTGTCACAATACGGCAATCTCACTTATATCGAGGTAACCCTATAGCTTTCGGTTTTAATCTAGCCCTTTGGTTCACTTGGATTGTCAAACTTTTCCCTCTTTCCCGCAAGGCGGAAGACTTCCGCTAGAGGCTGAACCCAACTCTTATTCGTCACTAGCCTTAAAGGTTGGCCCTGCATATTATACCTATGTTCCTCTAGCCCCCCCCCCCTACTACAGCTCTCATGGCCAAGGTGGGGGGGGCAGCGTACCTATGGGCGGGATAAGTTATTAGCCGAAACATATACGGTATAATACTCTGATAAACACTCAGCCCTGCATCCAACTGAGGAGGCGGTGAAGGCTCAGATGGAGGCAGGGGAGAAGGTCTGGAAAGAGACTGATGGGAAATGGGCGGATTGGGAGTATCTGCCCTACTGCAAGTATTAACCACCATGCTGGAAGTGTTGGGATTTTATGGACCTTCCGAAGTTCCGGGCGAGTAGAACACACTGGACGTGAGTGAACAAAAACCACCCCGAAGTGCAAATGGGCCGGTCAGACAGGTGTATCACATCCAATTGCCCTGCTCTAACCATTTCGTAGAAGGTAGAGAGCGAGAGAATTTTCTTCTTTTGTTAAAAAACGCATGGTTAATTTTCTGGTTAGGATAACCGCTCTTCCCCCTACAGGATGGTCAAATCTGTGATCAGAAATTGTTCTATTGACTATGATTCTGACTGGTGACTGTGATACATGGATATTGTTTATCTGTTTTGAGTAAGGAGGTGTCTTAAGTTACTTTTGTTGTTTAGGTTTTCTTTAGGATTCTCGCCAGGAATTTCCTATCGTTACGAATTAATCCAAGGATCTAACAAATAATAATAGTAATAATGATAGTGCTCAGTCCTATACCCATCTCTCCAGTGCGTTCTCGTTCATCGTCCACTTTTCTCCCCTTCTCACTGCTGCTCCTGTTCACCCCCTTCCTTTCTTCATCCCTTCCTGTTGTCATGGGTAGTTGTGGGGGGGTTATGCTGGAATGGCAGTTGCTGAAAACACGGGACATGTTCCATCGTGGTAGACGTGTTCTTGGACAACACAAAGGATACCGTACTATATGAGTATAACAACCTTTCCTATGTCACCACTCGATTTCTTTTCTAAACTTACCCTTTGCCGATAACTAGGAGGGAAAAAATATATTAGGACCTTGATGTTCCATTCTTTCACGGCTTTTGGATATTGCCCTACATAGACTTGTCGGGTTGCTTTGTGCTGCTATTGGGGGCTTGACTCAGGATTTGTTGAGACACGATACCTGCGGTTATAGGAAGGTTCGCACATCGTTGCTGATTGGTCTAGCACAACAGGTCGGTACAGTATAGTACTAGTACAGGTACTCACAAGTAGACTACGTTTCAATAATAGAGTAAGACGAGGCGGAGGTCGGCAGCGAGTAGGAAAGTTGTAAGGGCAGAAAAAAAATTCACCACCACCGAAAACGACCAGAAAAAGAAAAGAGAGAAAAAAATTCCCCAAAACCGTCGCTACTATAGCACACTCTGTCACAGGCATAGGCGAGCAGACATGCCTTTTGGATCAACTCGGTATGCTGTACTCACATACAAAACTCAATTTCTAGTTGCCGTAGGCACTCCAACGGATAACAACCCTCCTAGGGTCTTCCCTTGCCGACGCATTTCGCTTTTCCTCTGGTCCAGCCTCTAACTGCCTATACTTGGACGCCATCTTACCCCTTCTCTACTCTCCGGTAGCTCAGAAGAACCGTAACTAAGACGAAAAAAATGTCGCTACCGGCGACTGCACATGGCCACATACCGTAGCCAGGATAGAGGGTAAGGAAGAGGGGGGGGGGGGTGGGAAAATGGACACACCTTGTTCATTCTAGCCCGGCCTAACGATAGGTACCAGTATTCTACTGCAGTATCTCCTCTATCCTCAACGGGGAAAACCAAAAGCCCGGTAGTGGAAAAACATATACAGTAGATGGCTAGGGTTTATTCTATGGGAAATTTTTTCCTTCTTTCCATCTTCATTAAACAGTTCGCCCTAGTGCTCAAAATTGAGCGATCATTCGACCCCCACTTACTCCCCCCCACATGCTGCTTCAAACTTGGCCTACTGAAGTGACTTGGTGGCCTCCAGGAGGATGGGCGAGCGTTCCATCCAGTGTATCGTAGTCCTCTGCCTGACACTTCAACTCCCAGCAATTACCTCGCACAGGCATGTCGCCCTCCTCTCTGCCACAGCATGTGTGCGATATATGCCGGGAATATTCGATTCCCATCCAAGTGAATCCCTGGTACTCTATCCCATACTAGTAGCCGTAGTTACAGTACCTGGCAAGCTAGCTAGAATAGCTATAAAACGGTTCGGTATATCACCGTGCTTCAGTAGTCTACCCGAACGGACCGTTACTCCTACAGGCATCATAAAGCGTCATACAGTGGGCTAGCTGCCGTTGAGAAGCATGGAACGGACTAAAGGCCGAAAGTAATGAAAGGGCCACCATGCCAACAGGAAATACCGGGCCAAACGTTAGAGCGTACGGATGAGCATAATATTAGATAACGTCAGAAGCCAAAAAAAGGGAGAAAGTATTGAAGCGAAAACCTCTCATGCCCGTATATGCCTTCCCTATATATTTTTCTTTTTTTCTTTCGATGAATCATGACATCGAAACCCTCCCCTTTCCTCCCACAGCGTACCTATGCGGTGCGGTCTGAGTTGTTGCTGTACTGCGTCACCCAAACATACTGCTTGTCTTGCCTGTGATACCCTATGGCACGCTACCTCGAACAGGCAATGAGCACCAATCCACAAATCTACTTATCGCTCAACTCCCGCGCTTTGGAGTCCTTCTCGTCTCTAACCATGTGGCCTTTCGGTTACCACGTTAACGCAGCTTCGAGCACTGCCGGATTCGAAAGAAATGATTTTTTGGGCCGTTTTCCCTTGCTTGCTAGCTCGCCCCCCGCCCGCCTTTGCCCCCCGTTCTTGGCCACCCGGTCGCCGGTCGATGGCCCTGCAGAAAGCAAGTAGTAGCTGGCTGACTGCCCGACGTGCTGTTGCTGCGGCAGGTGTTTTTACTCATTCAGTTAGTATGCTATAGTCCTGTACTTATGGCTGTAATCCTTGGGGGTTTCGTTTTCGTCTTCAGAGTTTACTCATTCTCCCTGCTGCTAGCGAGCATTAGGAGCGAAAGCAGCAGAATATCACGCGCCCCGACGACCAAGGATATCTGCCAGGCTGTAATTGTCCTTAGTTTACCCACTTGTCATTGAGCGGGTTTCGCCCCCCCCCCCTTTTTTTTTCCCTCCTTCCCACCTTCCTACTTACCGTGGCGGCGACGTAAGTATTGCTGCCGTTGACCGCACGTTTCGGCTCACCTCAGTGAGCTGTTTTTTGGAGGGCGGAATGGGGGGGGGGGGATCCTTTCGGTTCCATCCTATCCTACTGAGTTTAGAGTTACATTCAGATTTACCGCCATGTGTATCATCGGTCCCGCGATGATATCGACCTTGCGAGTTGGGTACATATCATTTTTCCCTTTTTTTTTCACCCGCAAAGTGCAAGGCATTTGCGGAATATAACTCGGATTATGGCTCGCATGAGAGAGAAATACTGAGGACAAGATAAAAAGAATATGATGGAGATGAAGAATAAGAAACTACAGCCCTGCAGCCCTTCTCACCCACTCGCCCACTCGCCCACTGCACCGCACTGCACTGCAGTAACTTCCCACACCGCTTTATCAAACTGCCATCCAATCTCTTGTCGATTGATCGCCAATCTACGAGAGTGAATTCGCGAAGCGAAGTATTGAACTTCTGCCAGGTCAGATATCAATATTCCTATCCTGGAATTCTCATCTCGACCGGCCAGACTCCTCCACAAAATAGTCTCCTTTAGATAGGCTCGGTACTGTATTGTACAGTACAGTAGATCACACATTCATTCCACGTATGGAGTTTATACCGGGGCTTATCATCGTATAGTAAGAGCTAAGTAAACTCTACTAAAGCTCTATCTATCTTTTCTCTCTTCTACTTCATCTTGTGAAATTACAACTTTTTCCATCTCATTCATTCCTTCTACTTCTTTGTCGGCTTTCCGGATTGGGGGATCTCTCGCTTGCTCCTCGGCCACGGAGCCTTAACCGTAAGCTACGCCCGCCGCCAAGGCTCAATGGCTGAACAATAAACTATCTGACTTCCTGCCTTTCTAGCGCCATTAAGGCTACTCCCGCCCTATGGTATAACCCACCAGCATGATTACCATGAACACAGTACTGGCAAGCAGAGCAGAGAATAGTGTAGAGTATAGGGAGGTTAAAAGTGAAAGGTAGGGATATGAAGTAAAAATAAAAATTAATCATGAATCCTAGGGGTGTAAAGAGGAGGAGGAAGTAACGTGACATAGATCTGATGGCGGGGAGGCGCCAGGCTGCAGGTTGCATCGGGCACCGTATGGTGAGACGGTAGGGGTAGATTGGCAGATGGGGGCTTGAACAGGGTCACAGGATCTTACAGAACTGGGACAAGTTCACGGCTAGTGCGGAAGGTTCCGTAGATTAGGGTTGGTGTGTTTCAAAGTGTCTTCGATGCGATGTCCGGAATCCTTTAGTAGTCGTCTTCATAATACTCTCTACTGCACTGTAGTGTGATGAGGCGTGATGCCCCCCCCGCGCCTCTTGTGAGGAGAGGGAGAGTGTTGGGCCTATCTTAAGATGTGGCCTAGAGACGGCGAGACGCGAATGGGTTACCATTAGTTGATGGAGACCAATGTGATACAGTGAAACTGTGTTATTAGGGGCCTGCGGGAGAGAAGTTGAGGGAGATGCAGTTTTTAACGTCATATTAGTAGATGCCACGAGCAGCACAGTACAGTAATGGTTATAATTCATAACCATGCCGCTCGCTCTTCGCCCTTGACATACATATTGTTACAGTATCGTAACTAGCTGCAAACATTACTGTTTCGACACATAGCAAACGATTAGTATTATTGGGCGCTTGCGTACCGTACTTATTACCACTCTACGGGGACGTTCTTTCTAGATATTACCACCTTGATTGGTTCCTAATCCTCATCCTTATCAATCGATAGCCAATTGACGGGAAGCTCGAGGGAAGGGGGGGGGACAGGACCATAAAAAAAAAAGAAAAACGAATAGAAAAGAAAGAAAGAAAAACCCTCCATGATAGGTAGGCCGTCGGTACCAGACTTTTGCCTGGTTCCACCGCCGCGAGGGAGCTTTTGTGAAATGACATAAATACCGGAGTAAACCGGGGGGTTCGGACATTTTTGCGCAATAGGACTTCATTTCGGCTTTGTTTTTCCTCGCTACTTTTTACTACAGTAATGTTTCCGTTTCCCACTCCCCTCGTGTTGTAGGCTTTTCTTTTCTTTTCCTTCCCTTCCCTTCCCTTCCATTTTTCCCTCCATGGTCAGGGTGATGGGTGATATTTGCCACCTGTGCACCCCTCCGGCACGAACCCCACCAAGAACACCCTATAACGCACCGGGTAAAATACAGTCTGCTATGGGGGCGAGTGAACGAAACTGACCCCCCGCCCCCACCCTGCTCCCTCTGTGACTCTGATCTGGAGGGCTCTACTTGAGCACAAGTAACTGTACGTAATTTACTTATCGGATATAGTGAAGCACACGGAAAGTCCTCCTGCGATTGATTGATAACGATTTTCATTAATATCTTCCCTCTTTCTTTCTTTTTTCCTCTTCTACTCTCCCTTCCATGGTTACTATATCGTATGACTGGAAGAGAGTGTGGGGATATCTGTAACCTCTGCATCACATATTTCTACCCTACAGTGCCGCACGGGGGGGCCGAATCGCGGCCACCTAGTAGGTGGCCGGAAGGGTAACAGAGGACCAGGGAAGGAAAAGGGGATTAGTGGAGAGACAGTGGAAAACATCTAGAGTAAGTCACTGCCAGAATGGACCTTGAGCTATGGTATCAGGTAAGGGAAAAGGAAAAAGAAAGAAAGAGAGAGAGAAAAAAAAGGGAAACCCATGCCATGTAAACCGACGGAGTAGAAAAGTAATATGTTTTGCTCGGCAATCTAATTGGCAATTCAGAGGCGCAAAATGAGATGAGAGTTCCTGTGTTCCTCTACCATAATCCTATTACAGTACCACTGTTAGCACTATTTCCACTATAATATTATTAGCGGTTTTCTAGTCCTCTGGTGGACTGCTTAGGGTAATAGTAGCCAGGTTATCGTTTATGGCTTTGGGTTCTCGGTTTTGGTTTGGCGCCCGTCACTTTTGGCGCTAGCTGTGGCATTGATGTTTCGTGAAAAGGGAACAGCAAGAGACGCCTCTAGAAGCGCATAGGCTAGTGTTTCCTAAACCGTTGCCGTGCTGTACTGGTACCGCATAGTATTGTGCTCGTATAGTACGGTATGGCACAGTACTCGTACGATTGAGCGAACCCTACCCGCTGTGGCTTGAGTTGATCATTTCCTCGTGTTCTTGGTTGAACTTTTGTCAAACGGCGAGTGGCCAAAGAGCTGTATCAGCGCCAGATTCAGGACCAGGATCCAAAACAGGATCAGAGATCATATGTTTTCTCGATCCCTCTCGAGTGTTCCACCTCACCTGGAGAGGGGGCGCGTGTCATGATCCCTCACTGGTTATGTCAACATTTTTCAGGTGTCGATGTCTTGCGATGTATAGAAGCGGGGCTCTTCTACTGTTCACTGCGCCGTCAACAAAATCCTTATAACGCGGGCTTTTCATTTCAAGTTCAGGTCATCCTTCCGGAGACTAGTACGACAGGGAAAGGGTAAAAAAGGGAAGAAGAAAACAAACAAGAAAATAGACACTAATATACCAGAAAAAGCCCTCACTCGCTGTGCACAGCGGTGTTTAGCTAGCAACATAATTTAACAGGGTCTGTTCGATGGGTGGGTGGAAGCACGAAAGACATTTGCAGCCTTTCGCCTATACTCCCTACTCCCTATAGGGGAGCCCTACGGTATGCCTGTTACTTGACTACAAACTCGTATAGAACGCTGGACCTCGACAAGGAACCAGCCACGGAATTTGCGAAGACGCGGATGCCGATGGAGAGTTTTCCCCATAGGACTCTTCCATATGACGTAGGAATCTTTCCATGACCTCCTTACCCCCCCCGTTCCATCTTTCTTTACCTTACCACTCACACCCACCCTTTGCCGGAGGTATATCGGCCGGTAAGGCAGTATCTGCTGGTAGGTAACACCAATGCCGAACGAACAGACCTCTCCGTAACACCAATGCCAAGGGTTTCTCGCCAAAAACCCCGGTTAAGCCATCTCACTTCACTAGTTTCTCACGAGAGAAACTTTCGAAATTCCATTAACGACAAGGATGTACGTTTAATATATACCATCTCCACCACACGAACGACGGTACCGTGGAAACTTGGGCCTCGCCCACACCAAACTCAATCATTCCTGAAAACAACGTTTTTCTTCTCGACACCCTTTAAGCAGTTACAGAACTGTGAAGAAGAAAAATAAAACAAAAATAATGTCGTGAGACTTTTAAACGGCGATCTTGAGCAAGGTGTATTTATTTTACTTTTTCTTTGATATTTGAAAGCATTATGGTACTTTTCCGTGACCTTTGCTTGCTAAGAGTAGGAGGAGGAGGTACGTGTACTAGTATACAGTACTGCTCAGTATTCTGGCGCACTTTTTTTGTCAGACCCGATGTGCGTATGCCGAGGGTGGCAATAACTTGCGAGCCACAGTAAGACATACTCCACCGTACCGTACTGTTCCTAATCGGGCACTATATAAAAATATCTAAGCACGGAGATGCTGACCACATCCACCTCAATTAATCGAGTTAAACCCTTAGAGAAAAAAAAGGTTCTAGAAACACTACCGGTAGAAGCTCCCGGAATTATCGGAATTGCTCTTTTTCTCTTTCGCTTTTTCCTACAGCCCCATTCACTTGTTCCAATGTTGTTACGTTAATGCCTTGGTGTGTTTGAGGCCTGAGTTTGAATCGATGACATATGACCCTATATCAAACATAGCACCCCTGTCATTGGTGGTATTTCGGGTGTCTTCTCATCCTCGTACGCTCGCCCCCGTCTATCGTGGAGGAGGCACGGTACTCAGGTATAGTGTGGTAAGGAGTTGTCGCCTTATTTTAACTTTTTGATATCTGAGCGCTCGTGTTTTGTCCGTGGTGGTGGTGGTGGTGGTGGCGGAGAAACATGATGGAATATTGTTCTAGAATGAATGGCTGCAACGGGAGTTGTGAGTGCATGCGCTTCGACGCCCGGATGTATTAGCCACGCTAGCCAAAACTTAGAGCCAGCCCAACGTACCGGTAGCCCCATCTGGGAATCCGCTTCTAGAGTACCCTTTTCTGAGTGGTCCTGTTGCGAGGGCTCCACTGGAGCACTATTTCTAGAGCCTTGTTGCTGGCACATGCCATACTACTCGAGTACACACGATGCCGCTACGCTCTTTGGTGGGGAAGAAATAGCGAGGAAAAAGAGTTGAACCTTGCGGTCCACTGTGTGCCGTACTCTTGCTGCCTAAATGCCTGTTCCATGTCGACTTGGTCGGGGAGTGCACAGACTGGGAATTCCGCAATTGATTACAGTATAACGGTCCTGCATTGGCATTTGGGGAAGCGGGAAGTGGTCGGGATCACCGCTCTTACAGTAATATACGAGTACGGCAATTCCGAGGGAAGGAGGGTTTCTCCTTCCAATCAACTTCTCCTTCGTTCCTCCTCCCCTCTCGAAACCAGGGATCAGGTAGATTGCGAAAAACGTTTTCCCGGGAACCAGGAACCCACGGCAATTTGCTTTTTCTTCTTCTCTCTCTCTCTCTTTCCGGTTTTCTCATTTATTTATTTCTCCGTTTAGCTCTTCCTTGCAAATTTTTTTAATTTTTTTAAAAATAATAATAATTTCCACCTAGTGTGTGTGTGTGTGTGTGTGTGGAGGACGGTGGGAGATAAATTCCGGGAAAAATGTTTCCTTCGCCCTGTTTCTCTTGGTTTATATTTGGAGTAAACTGCTCGCATTGCATATTCGTGCCCCGGACTGCTCAAGCGTCGGGTTTGTTGGTTCCAGAGATTGTTAGATGCGTTTCGTAAATTGGAGCTGCAAGGTGTGGTTCCTGTGCCTGCCGGAGAAAGAGAAGTTGAGACCCCCATCATAGAAAATCACCAACAGCACTGGAACGAAATTGGGCGGGAATCATGGGTGGAATGTTCTAGTGAGGGTTTTGTGCAGGGTCCCGAGGAAGGGATGCAAGTACCGTTGCCTTAATGCATGGCTAGCAGTACGGTACTTGTGAGAGCTCAATGGATCCCTCTCCTAGTGCCCATACGGATGTGGGAAAGCGTATCCAGCGGAGGATAGGAAGCCTAGAAGCGGATGTTTCGACTACCGTAACCAATTGTCATCCACGGTTGATTTCTACTAATCCCTGGCTAGATCTAGACCGGTGTCGTGTTGTTTGAGTGAAGTGCAGGGGTTCTGGATAGACCTTCACCACAGACAAATCCAACAGCTGACATGCTCTAATAACAACAAAGCTTCTGGAGAAAGTCTCTGTATACAACTGCTTGAAATCGGCTTCCCACTAATTTCTGAACTCCGCCTTTTTAGAACAATGAATATTGGTCGAGAACGGTAAGAGGGGCATATTGAAAAAAAATGAACACAAATATGATACAAATTTACGCCAAGGCACTGCTTTTTTTGATCTACTGTGCGTATTACTAAAATGAAAAAATAATTGAACAAAAGGGACGCTTTTTTGTGTCTAGCTCTCCCCTGCACTGCTGAGGCTGTGGAAATTTTTGTGCAGTCCCCACCAATGTCTAAGACAGGGATGCCTAAGGGACTGCATCAGCTAATATTAACTATGGTCCGAAGTTTGCCCGTGTGCGAACTTATGGTCATTGACAAGATTTTCTTATGATCTTATGATATATCTCAGACACAGACAGGGGCAGCACAAATTTTCCACCGTCTCAGCTATCCAGGAGATACCTGATTCTTGTCCTTATCGAACCTTAACTTCAACAAAATTGCGGGGCCTAGAAAGGTCTGGTCCGGTGGGAGCAGCGTTGCGGAAGCAGGGGGTTTGGTTGCGGAAGCAGGGGGATCACCAAACAAATTTGAACCGGTTTTCTGAAACGTAACACAGGTAAATCAAACATCTTGCTGTACAACCCGAGATGCAAAGTTTTCCCCCCCTTCTTTCCTGAGGCCATTACGAAATGCCCCCCCGGCTGCACTGTCCATAGCGAACAATCTTTCTCAATACGTGCACGGGTAAGACGTTCTGGCAGTTTATCTAGCGGTGCATACCGTAGGTGGATGAATGAAGCATGTCACCGGCTTCGATCAAAATTCGTATTACGCAGCGGTATAGCTGAATTGAGCGGAATGTTTGGACATCTGTTAGGGATGAGAGGTGAAGCTCTGTGCGCGAGCAAACCCTTACAAATGATATTCGCTTGAGACCGCCGAGAGTAGCCTTATCATATCTAATGCAGAGCGTATCAAAGCCACATAGTCCCCCTCCCTGCTTGATGCACGATCCGTGACAGAGTAGGCTTCCAGGATCTACCGATGGCAGCACCGCCTAGCCCTCGTGGCATACTCGAGTACATACATACATCCTTCTTTTGGTGGGGGGATGGGCATCTTCAAAGGCTTCAAGGGAAAACTTTGTTTTTTGTCTGCTTTCCCATGGTTCTTGCTATCGTACAATAGGGTACTAGCATTGGACTCTTGCGACTTTTTGGAAGGCTAGCCAGTTTTGGTATCGATATAAACCAACCCTTGTTTATTGAAGGCTCCATCCAATAGCCCATGGAGTGCAGTACGAGTACATATTCTTGCATAGGGAGACGGGTCATCGACTCGCATTTCCCAGGCAAGAAGCCTCCGGGATGTGATTTGTCAGGAGCAAGAGTTTATCTACTAATTCACGGCGTGTTCCTATTTCACTTATTTTACTTTTCTTAGGGGTTTTCTTTTTCGGTTGTCTGCGTTGGTTCAACAAGGGCTGAGCGCGGGACGATCACCTTTTTTTTTTCTATTCATAATCTAAAGTTGTGGTTACTTGAGAGGATTTGTAGTCCGGAATTCGATCGGACAATGTGGGGGACGGCAGGTCCGTATTACCTTCGTACGGGGTGCATAGAGCAATATTCAACTGCATTGCGGTATGTCCCTCTTACTCGTTACTACCCGGGGCCAATAGGTGACTTTTTGGAGCCGTGATTGATCGCTGAAGCGTCTGTCGACTTTTTTTTCTCGAGAACAGGATTCTGAGATAGCTTCCTCGTTTGTATTCGGTATTAACCGCCGCCAAACACCCTACGTAGCACGGGAAGGGAACCCCATGCGTTTCTATAATTTTTGCGTAATATATCTCCTTGTCTTCTATTTGTGAAATGTTTGGGGGTACACGTGTAGTCCTGAGAAGTTCAATTTTTAGGGGCCAAGATCCTAGAGGGGGTGGGGATTTTCCGGATTGGCATGTGATGGGATTATGCATCTTCGGGTAGCAAGCATTATCCAAACAAGTTGCAAACTTGGCAGAGAGTTGCACCTTCTCTTTTTTTTTTTTGACAGATGCTAATTTCTTGTGAAGTTGCACGCACCACATCTTCAATGCTTGTGTGCCCCCATAACTGCGGATCGACAATATGTGCTTATGTTTGCAACCAAGACGCATGTAGGGAAAATCAACCGGGTCCCACCGCACGATGTTTAGAAATACTGACATACTCGAGCAGAGGGAATAATGAATCGAGGGAGACAATAAGCAGCACTACCAAATCCGATGTTTGCCACTAGATTTTATGCTCTACCAGTATTGCTCGTCCTCCCCTCTGTTCGTTGTCCGCTCCCTAGTTAGGTGCCACATTCTTACCTCTCGCATTTCTCCTTGTTACTTTCGCTTGCCTGCGCCGACGAGGCGCAAAACACGTGACTTGATGCTCTACTTAGTGGGGGGATCTTGAGTGGGGTTGAGGAAAAAATGTGAGAATGATCGTTTATCGACTACCCGTACGCCAGCGGTGCGGGATTATATGCCACTTTTCCCTGGTGCATGTATGCATGTATGTGCCTGAATTTGCTTTTTCATCCCACTGGAATGTCGCGGGAAGATGAAGAGTAAAGTCCAGTCAAACAAAGTTGTGCCCACTGCTCTTAGCCCCTGCCCTCGAGTCAAGGAACGAGGAAGCCAACTATGCAGTGTATGGTGCCCTAGAGTGGGAGCCAATTGGGGCCATCATGTATATAGAGCGCAGCCATGCACTCGAGCCCCGCCGGGGGGTGGTCACTAATTGTTATAACTTGGACCCAAGAATTTCAGTTACACATCTTCAAGGCCTGGCAGGGATTTATTATAGCCAACCAACTCATGGCGCACTTGTATCTCGCATTAAACCATCCGTTCGTCCCACTGCAGTGCAGTTTTCTCGCGGGGGAACTTTATAGGACCGGTAGCCTTGTTGGGTCTGCAAATGTAGCGTGAGGTGTAGAGAGCTCGAATGGGTTTTCCTTGCATGTTTCAAAGTCTTCGGGGTCGGTGTGGGGGACCCTATTCGGTTCTCGGTTGGTCTCTTTTCTCTTTTTTTTCCTTTGTTTTTCATTCAAAGACATCACTCCTACAGATATTTCGGATGGAGCTTGTATATGCGATTGTAATCTTTTCCAACTTGACCACGGCTCTGCAGTGGTTGAGTTGCATCGGATCTTGGATTTCGTTCGTGCACTGACCGACATCCGAAGGCTTGGCCTATGCGGAATCCTACGAAAGATAATGAACCGCGAAATGAGATGAGTCAGGCAGACTCATTGGAATTAATGGAAGGTATTGGCCCGCAGTATGTGCAGATCGGTACTCACTCAGTATCGATTTGGTTGAGGGGACGGTGCGCCGTAGGGCGTTCCTTCCCACTTTTTCCTTCCAGCCTGACTGAATCTCACATCATGGCATCAAGGGCTATATTAGTTCGGCTCGGTGCGCGCACTGCCATGCACGCTTTGTTGGTTGTTGGGTTTCCAAGATATTGAATTGCAATTTATTGGGATTCGAGGTGCGATGGATGAGCCACCTATATTGATAATAGGATTGGATTTGCCCAACAATATGCAAGAGCGAGGGAGTTTCGGGACTAGGGCTAGCTAAATCGCTAGTAGTGTATTAGTTACGTATATGATCCCGGTGATTGAACAGATGGAGGGGGAATTCTGGTATTCAGTTTTCCTAAAATAGCCAATACATGATGCATCAAGGGCTCCAGACATGCATTTCGAACCCCCCACATACTTCAGCATCGCGTAACCCGGGGCTCGGATCTGCCCATTGATACGCAAGGGCATGCCCAGCTCTAGAATGTCTTTCGATCTGTGGGAACTGGCGATAGAGGTACTGGAGGTCCAGATAACCACATATTCGGATAAACCCGAACTCCGGGGGCTTTTGAAGGAGCTTGCAGCATGGCCAGAGGGAGCTGGCGAACGGGTACTGGATGCGGGGTGCCAGCCTCTTTTTCTTCTACAGAGAACATGACTCCTGGTCATAATATATTTTCTGATATAATTTTTTATCTTTCAGGGATTTCTATGCTGGATCGTTGGTCGGTGCGCTCCTCCTGAAAAGGCGACCCTTGCTGCAGCTGGCTGGATTAGACGAAAACCCCCCTCGCTTATAGGGTTGTGGTTTTCTGCCGTAGAGGACAATGTCCCAAGTCACGCATCATCACTCGAGGCACATGTTGTCTTGTGAAACTGCTGTTGCTATCGGATTCCCTTGAAGTGGGATGTCTGAATTAAGGGCTCCCGATGGAGAATGCCTCTGCAGTTGTTAATTGCTGGTAGTGTGGCCATGGAGCTTCTGGTGATGGGGCCTACATCCCTTAGCCTAATGGCTATCGTATTATATCTCTAGGCCGGCCTATAGTTGACAAATCACCGTACCGGAGAGGAGTAAGAAGGGATGGAATAAGAAAAATAATGACTGAGGATTGCTACCGGGAAAAGGTTTGTGCAGTGGGAAACGGTATTAAGAGTGTGTTGCAGATTTGAACCTCGTCGGGCTATATTATGCCGCCGCTAAGTCGAAAATATCACTGACAAGCTGCACCCGAGTAAACAAGTGCACCCTCCCCACCCTACCACCCCTTGTGTAGGGCGAGCTGCAATACTTGCAGACTTGGCTCTCGCTAAGCGGTATGGACAATACATTAGCATGCTCTCTCTTACTCGCCGGCTTTTCGGCGAGTGTAAGGGCTATTGATTCGGGAGTCTCGATTATAGTGCTGCTTCGGGGTGAAGCGTTTATTAGTATTACATAATCGCTGAATCTAGCCCCTGAGAGGGTTCCTCTGATATCTTATGTCTGGAGAACTCCTATGGTCATTAGCCCCATGCTACAATCGCATGTGAGGGACTACACACCTTCTTTGCTCATCCATTCCCATTCACATAGCCACCCACATCCCTACCCACCCACTGCCTTGCCATGCGCCCCAATCCCACGTTCCTCACCCCCGAAGAAATAATAATATGTGTCCTCGTTAGGGTGCATGATATAGGTTATTAATGTGCCCTCGTGAGCCGCATCTATAAGGGTCCTCCGATGTGAATCCTGATTTGGCTAGTGATAGCGAGCAATAGCCTTATGAAAGGCCTAACAGTATTTGACGTATTACGCTGTGCACCCTGATAAGATTGACAACACTGTCGGGGCCGTCTCGTGGGTTTGTACGCTGTGGGATAGGGCGCGGCCTCGTATTTGCAATTCTTCCTTGCGAAACTCCGTTAGTTTGGTACTGTAGCTGCCATCTACTTCGGATTCTGTTCCGCGCTCAAAATAGATGCTAAATAGTTTTCCTTCCTAGTTAGGCTCTGCGCTGACTTGGTGTGACATGATATATGTGTCAAAGGCAAGGTGGTTGTGATTGTAATTGATTTGGTGGGTAGGAGAGCTTGCTATGTCTCTAAGTTCGATGTTGATATTAGGTAGTTGAGATGAGTTTCTTCGAGTTTTCAAGGCGGTAATGGGTCCCAGTAAGCAGTACCGCGATATGTTGTTGGGGCCTTGGGGGTTGTGTGCTCCCTGCAGCCAGCGTAGCGAAGTATGGGGATCCATTTGAATATGGAATCCTCTTTGGCCTTTGGCTGGTGCTGTATACAATAGCCTGATGAAGCAACCTCGGATTCTCTATTCCAAGACATATTCCATTGGAAAATCCTATGCATAAGTTGAGTGTATAGCGAGGGCTTTTGGGTCTATCAGAAGGATAAGGGGTTTCATTGGGTGAATTCCGTCAATAGCAATGGATGAAGAAGCCGAGTGAGCTTTCGTGACCCGATATATACTTTTCGGGGTTCAGTTCTTCCGGCCGTTGACACTACGGGTGAGTTTACGGTCTCAGCTGGGGATGAGTGGATGTTTTTGGGCCTTGTGTATAGCGCCGCTGATGGGATGGTTGGTCACTTGAAGTTGTTGGTCTGATCCTCCTATCATAGCAGTTAGCTGTTGTTGGGGGTGTCCAAATTAGCCCCAAACTTAGGTGAGCAGCGCAATTCTGAGGAGGGCTACAATTACAAGATGCCGACATAAAAAGCCAGAACATTTGAGGCAGAGTGTAGTGGGGCTCTCAGATGAGCACAGACAATCTGCAATGCAAACTTTTGATCCCTGTTTTCAGGTTCTTCGTGCTGATATCTCGGAGGTCAAATCGCCACTGTGGAAGCCATTACCGACAACATCCAGATGAAAAGAGTGTGTGTCGAAACCCTGAACCTTTATTAATTATGATCTGACTCTTGCCATGAATTCCCGCTAGATGTAGAATCGGGAATCTGACTTAGTTGGTTAGTTATGGGCAGGGGTGGGGGAGTTGTTGTCGGCCATGTGGAAGGGCAGAATTACAGTACACGTGTACTTAGAGAGCCATGCACTGGGGAGTAGCCTCGGAAGAAAAATGGTACAATTCGAAAGAGACTGGCATGGTTCATGTTGCGAAAAGCCTATATGAACGCCGAAAATGCGGCCATTGCTCGACTTGGTTGTGGCAAACCCCCATAAACCATCCCTAAAGAAGCAGGCATAATTTGACCAAGCATCATAATTAGGATTACTGTAGTGGGATGTCTCGCTCGTGAAGATATATGCATTTGCCTATTGCTTATATTTTTCTCAAGCCTCTATTGAGGATTCTATACAGAATCCCCCCAGTCTCGAGCCCGAGGAATATCGTCTTTCGGTCCGTATTTCTAGAGATTGAAATCTAGATTGATGCAGCAGGTGTCCAGCTAAATTTCTATGAGCTTTAGAACGAAGGCGAAAAACAAAAACAAAAATTTCTTGTTGGTTGTGGTCATTCAGTTTGGAACAATGCCCTGATTTTTCCAACCATTCGCAGATTTATCGTGACTGGGACATATATCATATCGATATCTCACCGTTTCTACATTTCGGAGAGAGAGCACTGTACTAACAGTGGGGTTGTGCCCTCGCAGGAATGTTTTTGGCGTGTCTCTCGGGATGACCAGTGGATATCCGTGATGAGTCTTGCGGGAGGTTCGCCTCCCGGATGGTTGCTGCTCGGTTGTTCATCACCCTTTAACTTACATCGTGCTCGCTGAGATGCATTTCCCCGGGGACACTGTAGTGGTGGCATCATTTGGGACGATCAGCTGTCGGAATGGTGTGTCTATTCTTATTAAAGCAGCTGTTCGCCAGCTTCAGCAGGATAGTGTCCCAAAGCTGTAAGCATGTCAGCTTTTTACAACCGTCACTTGTGCTATTGCATTGTTTGCTACTTAGGGTGGGGCAACATTTTGCCACTGGGGGTTTACCAATGAATTCACAAAAAACAGAGGGAGCATTTTTTATTAATATATTTTGTGCCACCAACTTTCTACGTTAGCATGCGGCCCAACCCATAATACTCGAGTACTGTACCTCCTTTTTGGTGTCAGCGATTTGGAGTATCCCAAGCGATGCAACCACTACGGCAAAGTACTGTATCTCGGCGGGGTTCGGGTGCAAGTACCAGCGCAGTGGCCTACCGGTAGTTAGCGTAGCCAATGGGGCCAATGGGCTTAGATTAAGATAAGATACGAGCTTGGCATAATCCGGGGGTAGGGTCATCCCCCATCCAGCATGGATTTCCGGAACAATTGCATTACTTAAACTGCGGATTTGGCCTGGTTATGAAAACGGAGTGGTTCCTGGGCCTAGTGTTGTCAACGCATCGATCGATTTGGAATACGGTAATTATGGCAAGAGCCGTGATCGTGGGTAGGATGGCCTTTGAGGGTATCGCGGTGAAGTTAATTTAGGGAACCTTCTGACGCTTGGTTAGGTGCTGGTATTGCCGGCTCAACACTGGCCCTGCTGCTCAAAAGATTTACGAATATCAGCCCGTTGCTGTATGAAAGAGCGCCCTCATTCCAACACATCGGCGCGGGATTATCACTCGCTCCAAATGGGCTTGCACCACTTGATCAGTATGTAATGCGTGATCTCAAACAAAACAATCTTTTGCCCGATCTTACATAGAGCCAACAGATTAGGGCTCCTCCATAAACTCAAGGGAATAAGCCAACCTGTGAACGGTCTGAACATTTACTCCGGCCCGAACCGAAGGCTCGTGACCCACCAGTCGTGTAGTTGGTATCAGGATCTCTACGGATATCCCCTTCTTTGCTTTGAACGAGCAAATCTTCAGGATCTCCTTGTTTCCGAACTCCACCGCAGTGGCGTGGAGGTTAACTTCGGCCATAACTGCGTTGGGGTTATCGATGGTCACTATAATAAGCCAGCAGTGGTACAGTTTGAAGGTGGTCTTGAGGTTGAAGGGGATGTCGTGATTGGAGCTGATGGGGGCGGTTCGCTACTTCGTTCCTTTACAGCACCTAAGAGTAGTGGGGAAGGTGTCGGAGTCGAGTACACAGGTTGGACAACCTTGTATGGTATCACAAAACCATTGGGTCAGGCCCCCACCATGGATCAAACAAGGATGGTTGGTGGAATCGGCAAGATCTATGGGACGTGGCCTCTCCTAGAGAAACGGCAGTTTTGGTTCATATCCCTCAAAGAGCCATTTCCAGGAAAATCGCCTAGCGAAGCAAGTCTTCAGGAGTCATTGGAGAAGGAGTGTCAAGGATTGTGGTTTCCTGAACACTACGGAGATACTGATACGTTTATGGGCGATATCATCGAGAAAAGCGTTCGGACAGTTAAAGTTCCATTGATGAGCGGGCATTGGGATGTAACTAACTACGGAAGGCTTGTATTGATTGGAGATGGTAAGAGGATCTATATATCTTCTACAAACAGGATTGGCTGATCAGGGTCTCGGTGACGAAGCTGCTCATTCAATGGTACCTTTTATGGGACAAGGTGCTTGCCAAGCGATAGAAGATGCAGTATCGTTGACGAATGTTTTGCGCCCCCTTTCTTCACCATTCGGAGTGGAGGGATTGCTATCTGCTTTGGATCACCACAGTGCCATACGGCGACCACGAGTAGAGAGGGTTATCAGGGATTCTAGACTTGCAGGAAGGGTCAACGTAGACTTCTCGAAGTACTTTATAATGAGGAAACTCATTGCTCTTGCCATGAGCCGTATTAGTGGCGAGAGGGTGGGTAGGGGAATTGGGTGGCTTCATGCACCGCAGAACTTACAACTCGTTAAAGAGATGTAAAAGCATTTATTTTCTTTGCCGCAGGCCTGCGGATATCTCAGAGCTAGGGGATCTATGAAATGTATTTGAAACTGCCGGTCTGCGGTAGGAAACTGTCTCATCCTTACTCTTAGACTGGCTCTGAAATCTAAACTTACCGCGTACTTCAAGCCCGTTTCTACAGGATGATGGAGGCCTGGTCTAGCGCAGGGACAATTGCCGTCGTACAATCACCGCCGTGAGGCCGGCGTCGTGAGAAACCCGGGACAAAGGTGTGTGATAAGAAAACTGAGGTGTGTTCGCTGTTCGATGTAAAGATCTATGATGATGTATTATACGGGGGAAGGGACGCAGCTGGGGCTAAATACAGTCTGTGGCTCCTACTCGAACAGTGGGCTCGCTATCACACAAATACTAGAAACACGAGCCACCCTCGACATAGTGACGGTCCCACTCCCACTAACTAGTGTGCCTTAGCTTGACACCCCATGATGGGGTTACTCCATCACAGACCTGGATTTTGGTCTCCCTAGTGCTGCTGGACGCCGACGTAACCAATAAGCCCCACGCGTAGTGTTGTCTAGAGTTGAAGGCGCTCTTAGCAGCATTCAACAAACTGTCCTGTCCTGCGGTGTTGGGGATTTTTTTTATGTATCAGATTTGGATTCGCCAAATCAGATGTGCCCATGTATAGTATGCAATATTCCGTGCGCCGGTCTCAAAGTTGCTTATGATACATATATGATGTATGGTATCCCAGTCGTAGATGTTACTATAGTCGCAGCAGCCAGAGCGGCATTCACGGCACTCCTCTGTTAATAGTAAGTAGGGAATAGCTTGACATTTGCATTGAGGACGATAGGTTGTTTGATCAAAGACAGGTGCTCTAACAATATGAGAACAAGCTTGATGTAGGATTTCAAGAACTTATCACATTCAGATTGGGGTGGCAAGAAATTATTAATCTACTGCACCGTTTATGTCTATTTTAGCTGGCACGTAATTTAGAAAAATCCAACACACGGCAGTTGATCAATGGGAGCCCGTGTGTATCACCAGAGGGAAAAATACTTAGGACTACGGGCTCAGTTAATATAGAAGGTGGTGCGGGACCTGTCAGATCGTGCCATTCCCGCCCTCGCTCACCCCAAGAACGATGAGTTATCCCCGTTCTGAAACTCGAGATCGTGGAATAGGTAGAATGGTGACCCTGCGTCTGCCTTGTACTGTACCTAAAGGGTCAAAATGCTGACACGAGCCGAGAACTGCTACGATAAAACTCCCCTTGAAATTTCCATAGAATACTGAGTATGTGGTTGTTTTACCGTATCATGCACATGTGGGATTGGCCTTATGTTAAATAAGAGCCGAAAATTTCCCAGGATCCATGGCACTGCACGGATGTGGGTTAGCGAGAGCCGAAGAAAGATGGTGCGGGAATATAGAAGAGGCGAAAGGGGGTAGAACGGGAGCGTCAGGCGGCAGGATATTCATATGACAAGGGATGATTTCCATTGACTGAAACTCGGGCTTTTGCGGAGAACGGGAAAGCAACGTGGGGCGGCAGGCCATGCGTCGAGTGAGTGTCTGTGAGTTTGCGAGAAAAGTATCGTCTGCTTCGCTGAATGGACTAAAAAGAGTGCCTTCACTACTGATATACTTAAGCTCTGGTCTGGTGGCTTGTCCTTAACTAAAGCGAACCCTCGTCTGTGGGCACGAGGGTGCTTCCCCACATATCAGTACAGAAGCTGTGGAATTTTTTGGAAGTGGGTTAAAATCCCGGGCAACTACAGGCGTACAGGCATTGATACCGCCATGTCCAACATTCGGTCGTATCATAGCTAGGGGGCTTTCTCTTGGGAGAGATGGAAAGTATATATGTGTGTGTGTGGAGAGGACGCTGCGCCTACTGATGCACAGTATTCCGGGAGGTATATTTTGAACCTGTGCTAACTTAAGAATGGTACGAGTGACTGAAAGTGAAAGGGCGTAACTTGCTGTATCATGAACTGGGCTGAGCCATTATGCGTTATATCCACCAAACCTGGTAAAGCATCCGTTACACCAAAGACTACCGCCGGGGTGTTCGAGGGCTCCTCCACGCTCCGGAAAAGCTTGGCTTATCACGGATAGGTGTTCATTGTAAAAGCATTCCTCAAGGTTAAGCCAATTAGGAAAGGCGGCTTTGGCCACGACCGGACTAGTGGGGTCAAGGAGCAGCTTTTCAAGGTGGGTTGTCTGAAATGGGGAGGGTTTCCTTGCTCAGGAATCTGCACATCCTACGACACATTAGTAAAATCTGAGCCCGGTGGAGCTAGTGAGCGAGTGAGTAGCGTGTCATCCAAATACCTGGAGGGATTTAGCTCTATCCGGCTGCAAATGCTTGCCATCTCGAGTTGTTTTTGGTGGATTGGGACTGGTATCTCCGGTCTGTAGCGTTAGTGCGGACTATGGCTCCTCAATTTCAACAACTTAGGCGCATAGTGGTTAAGATGGGCCTGGGCTATCTCGGACCTTCTCTTCTCCGAGCTATCATTTTTTTGTATCACCTCACACCTTGATACAGCTCTACTAGTATACTACTAACAGTAGAAAGCTGGTCAGCGCCAGTGGCGCAGGCAGGGTGAGTAACAGGTAGGCCTGTGATGTCTAGCTCCCGGATCTCGGCATGCAATGTTCCAGATTTGTCGCGTGCATTGCTTCTTGGTTTTAGGCAAAAACTGTACTATATTCCACATTATGCCCTCTTAAGGGGACGCTCCCTAGAGTTATTTTCTCACTTGCAATCACAACAGGAAGTAAATAGTACTGGGGGTGGGTCAAAAAGGTTGGAAAACTTTAGGTGGCGAGACAAGGATTAGAAGTGTTGATTCGGGAAGTGTGGGTGGAAAGGGGGAGATTGTTACATGATGCCATCCTCTCTCTGGAGCAGTTTAACAGAGTGATTGTCCATGTACCTGCAAATCCTGTTAAGATTGTAGAGGCAAAAATTGAGACCAAAGGAGGAAAAGGAAGCAGGGCTTTTAGGATACCGGTATCTCTTTTAAAAGGCTCAAATAGATAGATAGATTGGACTACATACTAGTAATCTCATCATTTATATGATCATGTACTAGGTGCCAGACACCAACACTTTCAATCCGGATTTCTGGTGTCCTTCAGGACAAGAATTTTTCCATTGAAGCCACCTGTCTCCTAACTACCCCACCTGACCCTGCCGGTCTTTTTTTCTAACCTTTTTGACCCCCCCTAGTACACCTCCAATGATCCCGTCTCTCATCGCTACCAAATAACTGATTGATCCTGGTCCTCCTGACCAATTATCTTGACGCCGCTGGTGCCTTGGAACTAGAAAATACAAATAACCACTACCTACCTACAAGCGGCCCACGCCTAACAACTGCAGGTGCCAACACACTCTCCTTTGGACAGCGTGGCGAGGTGGCTCCTTGGTCCTCACTCCACCACCGGTGCAGCTCTTGAGAGCAGATATTGTTGGGCATGAGGACCCTCATAGTAAGTCGGGAGTTGACCGTGAGGTCCCCCATGGCCGAGGGGTTGGGCTCGAGGCTTGCACACTTGTTATCGGGGATGGATGTATGCTACTAGTAATAGAATATATGAAGTCTTAGTTATAGATGTAGTGTTTCTAGGGTATGATTTGTGAGGGCAGAGATGGCCAACAGAGGGTAGGAGGATACCGGAGAGGCGTGTAGGCTTGAGAAACAGCACCAACTTCATGCACCCAAAAAAGGTGAAGAAATTCTGCTCCCCTCCAACTTGACCAGGAATCTCCACGTGAAATACCCTACCCCAACCTCTGGTACCCAAACGTTCTGTCCCCAAGCCCCCCCCTCAGGGATCCCGCCACTCTTGGTTTTTGGAGATAGTTCGAGATTGTAAGACCCGTAAGGGGAGCTGAGGGAGCTCCTTTCCCAATCGTAGACAGGCCTAGGCTCCGGATCTTTGTGATTCCAACGTGCCCAAACCTCACCTGATGTCACATTTTCTTCACGAGCCTTACTTCGTTCCAGTCACTCATCCCTTTTTTTCTTCCCTCCCCTTGTTTTCTTCCACCTCTGGCTAGAAATCACAATTAAAACATACTGTTCCATTATAGTTGCCATGAGATCCACTTGGGCAAGAGAATATCCTCTTGGTAAAGGGTCTATCCTTGAGACGAAGCAGGCCACTTTGCAGTTAGGATATCTTGGTGACGTAAAACTTTTATGCCTTTTTTTTTGGCAAGCTAGAAATACCTAGTATTTCTCGCCTTTACATTCTCCGGAAAATGTAAGAATGGGCTGGGTTGTGTTTGGCGCCCAGCGAAATATGTACCACAGCATTTTTTCCCGGTGTTTTTTTTTACAGAAGTATTCTTGTATCATAGAACTACTATTATAGCAGTGAGGTATCGCTATATTATAATCACAATTTGTAGATTCAATACCCCTAAGATAACTGGTATTAGGGCCAAGGCGGTTTTGGGATTATTATTTTTCTTTCGAAAATTAAGACGTCCAACTTTATGTTGGGTAGTTGATCCCTGAAAAGCAGTCTACCCACCAGCTTTAGAAAAAACCACCTAGGCTTGCCGTGTGCCGGTATTTCCGAAAATACTGAGCACGATATTTGTTTCCAGTTGCCTGCTAAACAGGGCCTTATATTTTCAGGGCATGGAGCAAATTTCTACTTTGCCCTAAATATGTTTAAGGTATATTTTATAGATTCCTTTAGGGCCTGTTTGGCGAAATGGGACCGTTCCTTTGGGCGACTGTTTCTGCCGTGAGAATGGCCTTCTCCTTTTTGAAACGAAAGGAAAAGGGTCATTTGTATGGGGAACGGAACGGAACCGTTGTATCCAAACAAACCCTTAAGTAACTATCCTCTTCCATCTACTTTGGTATCGTTCCACTGTCGTCATCCTTTCTCCTATCTCGACTATGACACCTGGAGATTTATCAAACATTTCTTCTCTATGGCTTTCAACGGCTGCCTATACTGTTGGTACTGTTCGTTGAAGTTAATCTTCATTCTTTGAATAAAATATCACAAAATGTTTACCAAATGCCATATCCGATGGAGTTGATGTACACGGCTTCATATTGGAGCACCAAACAACCATTCATTAAGACTGGTCCCAGACCAAACCTAGTATCTGACTTGTTAGAAGGGATGCCACTGGGGGATCGAGGGGTGATATTTGTGGTTGATTTCTGGTGGAGGGGGGTCCGCACCGTGCGATGAGCAGGGTCCCGAAAACCAGTGGCCCCCGGCCCATTTCCCCGCCCCGCCCCGCTGACCGGCCCGGGGCGGGGCGTTTTTTTTCCAGCTTGCCCCCGCCCAGCCCCCCGTCAAGCTTTGCGGGCGACAAACGGGGGCCTGTCCAGGGAACGAGCGGTGTTCGGCTCCGGACGGGGGCGTGGCGGGGAGAACGGACAAAATATTACCCCCCCGGGCCGGTGTGACGGCGGGGCCGGCGGGTGAAAACCCCGCCCCGCCCCGTAACGAACACTGAGCAGGGGATACAAGTATCTCTCCGATTTGGGGAATTATCGGAATATATTTGGAATTAGGATAACACTATTCTCGCTCTTTTGTTGAGTCTGTTTTTCTCGCTGATCCCTCCAGCCTTGCTCGACGTAGATGACAGGGAAGCCTCAAGCGTTGAATCGTGTTTCTCTTCCTCATATCTTATTACTCATCTGTGTATCTTCCTTGGTTGTCGGAAGTATTGTTTCAATGCGACGGATGTATGTTCAGCCCTGAGTATCTGAACCTATATCACTGTATACGAGCACCTCCTCTGGATATAAGTACGGCTGTCTGGTGCATGTGGCGAGAGAAAAACATAAGAAAATCACCCTCTTGATAGCCAATATATACCTTCCTGTATCTTTCTACAGTATATTCACGCTCTTTACTTTCTCTTCACTTTGCAGGGTTGCCCTCCGATACTCGTGGCTAGGGTACTCCAACTTCTAAGTCATATACTTAGCTACTTAGATAGGTTTAGGTTTGCATTGCCATTAGGATATCCTAGTAGAAAGGGGCGCACACGTCGTAGAAAGGATATCCTGCTGGTCAAGCAAGCTATTTGGCGACCGGGATAAGACAAGTCTTTATTTTTTACCAAACATACTGGGCTAAGGAATCCTAGTACTTTCTTTAGGGCCTTTTTTAGTTTGCCCCAGAGGCCTATCACCTTGTCAGAAGCCCAGACTTGTTATCCTGGAGTCTTCGCCTTGTGCTAAGCACTAGGAAGAAACTCTCAGAAACTAAATCTTAACTTTCAACTCTGTTCACATTCAAACTATCATACTATGATAAAAAAAAGAATAAGGAGAAGAAATTCTGTCATGATTTTGGGTGACCACTATGAAGAAAGGAAAAGGTGGAATGGAGCAATGTGTAGAGAAGAGATAGTCAATAGGTTTGGGCCCTGAAGAAAATGATTGATGAAATGGCTATTTTTTTATGCTAAAGAACATATTATTAAATTTTAGCCCTGCTTGTAGCTTCCGAATGACAAGATATATTCATCTAGACCCCTAAATTCTCTTTGACAGAACCCCTCCATATTTTGTACGTATTTTGATAGAATTTGGTCAAAGATTGGAAAATGCAAGGCAAGCTATTCTCGATGTTTCGAAATTTCATAGAAGTGTCAGTTAAATATAAGGTTAGCCTGGGTCTACTACCTTAATGATGAATGGGGTGTGGGCTCTAATGTTTTCACGATGGGTTAGGGAGCATTTCATAAAGCCCTTCGACAAAGCGTTGGTGAAACAACGGTATTCTATCAAAACTTGCCACGCGCGGCGCCCACGGAAACCAGGGGCTAATGACTCTAAATAGTGCACACAATTCAGGGTATTATACATCCCTAGTTTCTACTCATTTGAGCCCCCACTAGAAACTATTTAGATAATATGATATCTCAAATTCTCAATTGGAGCAGAAGGAAAAGCGAGAAGGGGAAATCTCTAGAAATCGGGTAGGAGAAGAGGAAAACGCCTATCTTAGCCCGTCAAATATTGATATTCTAGGGTTTTCGCTGCTCATCCTCTAGTTAGAAGCTCTACCCCTACGGCAAGTTTCTCTTCACTCAGACTAGCTGTTGTATAGTCACTTTGCTAGTGAACTGAGAATCTCTCTTCTGAATAGACTCCGAACCCCGTTCTGTGCCTTCGTTCCACCCATTCCTCACCATTCAAGTCCGAGAATTTTTCCGAAGGTGTGAGAAGTTTATTCCCGGAGCTATCTTGAAGCTAGACAATTACGCCCCAATCGCTCAAAGCGCCTCCTGCTCGTCTGGTAGGCTCATAAGAAGAGTGATGTCCCATGACGCATAATACGGCAATCACTAGTCAAGGATTCGAGGTAGAGCTTGCCCAGGGACAGTCTGCTTAGAAGCGCGCATTCGGCCGATATAATTTGGACATCCCCTTATCTCCTAGTTGAGCCCAAATGCAATCCTCACAGGGAGTTCTGTTAATTACTTTGGTGGTGCTGCCGGTCCATAATGAACGAACACGGATGTTCCACTAGAGTACTCTATGGGCTAGCCACCCTGAAAAAGCTGGATTTGTGGGTGGCCGTTTTTCTGTAGTGGGATTTAGGATTCTTGCTTAGTTATGACCCCTTGCCTAGTCTCTCCGAGGGGGTTGGACTAGGGAAGACCTAAATAATTGGTGGATTATCATCCGCCCCCAAACTCACAAATCTGCGGTAATTAGATTAAGCCAGTTGTAGGTGCTGCCCTCAGCTATCATTTCGCAACCGGTGAGTTTTGGCAAGACGCTGCTGAGTACTGGCAATTCTTACTTTGGCTCTCAAAACTCATCCATTTTGTGGCCAATGGAATGTTGGATCCCTTATCATTGGGGCGTGTAAAACCGCAGTGCGGTAATAGATACAACCGGTTTGGTCGCTGGTCGGAAACGTGGTCCCCGTCTGCTAGAATGGAAGTACCCCCTTGCATACTGTAGATATCAGCAAACAAAAAAATTCCCCATGTACGTTCCTCAGGAAGCTGCTAGAGCCACCTTACCTCTGGGCTCTCTAACTTAAGAAGAAGAGGCGGCTTAGTCCTCGGTAGCAGAATGGCTAATAGTAACATATAATCGCCCCTGCAAGTAAACTTATTCCATCCAGTAACTCACAACAGTCACTCCTTTGCTAAAATCCACACAGTCCTTATTGCTAAAGCCGTAGGTCCTGCTACTCAAACAATATCTTCAAATATACTAACCGGCACAGGCAAGAATGTTCTCCACAACCTCATTCATTATGTTCCTCGCAGCGTTATTCACTATCCTGGTATCCGCCCGGCGTATCCCACACGGACAAGAAATAATGCCCGTGCCACCATTCCATTCAGCATCATACCCGTATTCCACAAACAACTGCGACGAAGCCTGCCGCCGTGCCTTCTGTGCTGTTGTCTCTCAGTTTTTGGAGTCGGTCACTTGCACTTCTCACAGACCTTGCCTGTCGTTGAATATCCAACTTCATGTTCAGGAGAAGTGTATTAATTGGGGTCCGGAGACTACCTATTCTGGCACAAACATTTCGAAAGATTCCTCGGGTATCCCACTGCCGCCACCGTCGCGTGATGGTGGGGAGGGGGTCGAAGCTCCGTCGCGGGTAGCGCGACCTCCGAAAACATGGATTCACCCAGTGGCAGGTAATCCTGTCATGGATTCGGTGATTTTGGGGGGTGAGTATGAACAGGAGGGATTGAGGATGACTGCTCGCAAAACACTTTGTTTCATGGGGGTTCTGGCAACATGTTTCTTTGGCTGGTGCGGGAGGGTTTTGAGAAGAAGGGAGAGGAGGAATCGCTTGGGGTCGGATAATCGACGACAGGGGTGGGCTAACTTCACCCCCGAGAAGTGCGAATTGTAGGGCTAGGGTGAGGATGTTTAGTATTCCAATGGATCCTTTTTGCACCATATATTTGCATTAATTAACTAGTGCCATCCACCTGAAATTTGTTGGCAATTCTTTCTGAGCTGCCTCTTACGGGTTATGATGGAGTTGTGCCTATTTCGTGATTCCAAATCGGGCCCGGCGGGGGTCGTTCCGAATAGAGGGGCGTTGGCTTAGATCTCACCCATGCCGTTGCGCTACCCACCGATTTCGGTGTCACCAACTCATTCTCTGTCTGACGTGATGTGAGTGATCTGGTTGAGCTCACTCAAGCTGAAGGAGAAGGAAATAACAAGGGTAAGGATTTATTGTCGAAATTTGAGCTCGACATCCCGGATTCCACATGGCCCCTCGTAGTACCCGTTTTGGGGGTATGGTATTATCGGTATTACTTGAACAGTGCCCCCGACCTACCGTAATAAAATCAACCAAAAACCAACGAGATCATAGTTTTCAATAATTTTTATCCACAGCCACATCTTTAAGAATGTATGGCCAGATGGAAGTGCTCACAAGACCCTCCTCCCTAGTTATATTTTTCTATATTTCTTGTCCTCACTAAGAGCAATATTCGTGGGGTGGCAAAATTTCGCATTACCCATGTATTGCGAATTTCGGGGTTATTATAGTCTATTTTCCCCAAGCGCCACTATTGTAAATGCATTATGTAAGTAAAGAGAGGACCTACGGTTTATAAGAGTGTTTATTTCAGGTGTAGGATACCATATAGCTTATCTAGAAGAAGTATTCAAAATGTGGTTACCATGCAGGGGATGTTGAGGGGTTACCTTTTCGGAAAATATGCCTGTTAAGAGTATTAAAACACTCGAGGTGAAGAAGGGTGATACGGATACTGTATTTGTGACAAAGGCTGCGATGGGATTACAGGGGCCCGTCTGGATAGTAGGTAGGTCTAATAAGTTAGTTGTAAACTTTAAAGATAGTAACACCGCGGCTTGTGGATTATCTGATCATGGACCTAGTTCGTCCCTGGATTGGTGGCAGAAGGACGCCCGAGAAGGCAACCACCACTCTTCAGAGCCCTCGTAGAGCCTTTCATAAGCCTTATGGATATCCACAAATAACTCCCGCTCTAATGCGGCCTCCATGTCCCGATTGAGGATCGCAGTAATACCAGTTCGAACGCCTTAGGATTTCCGGGCCTTCCCCGCAAAGTGGTAAACAAACGCTTGGCGACAAATTGGAATATCCTAGGACAATAAACTTAAGAAGGGAATCCGGTGAAATTGATCAAAGCCTTGTATGATACTACGTAAAAAGCTATGGATCCGACTTGGGTCAGCCTGTCCTTTGAACATTTTAATTCAACTCGCTGAGGCACTTGGGCTCGCAGAAGCGATAGATAGCTATTATATTCCTGGCTGGGACTGGGTTAATATAAGCTTTGACCGGGTAAACCTTAACTTTTCTGCTCCGGGATTCTCGGTTGATCTACTGTTGTTGTTTTCTGATTGGCGGACCATGTGGGCTATTCTACTAAACCCTTGGCCCTTTCTCTTCCTAGCTCAGGATCCGTGAATATGAAACTGTGCTACATGTACACGTACATTACCGTAAAAACTGCACAAGTAGGAGAACATTATTACTCGTAGGAGGCCCTTCCCCCGGGCTGGAGGGTTATTGTTCCACTACCTGCCCAACCCGTGATGGTTAAACGATTGGAGGAAGAGACCGGAGTTATATCAATATGTGCACATTTTGATATGAAATTAAAATACTAGCAGGGGTTTAGGCAATGTGATGCTTTAAGTGCATTTTAAGCCAGTCTTCAGCTATGATAAAACGCTCACCAGCGGAACCCATAGTTCCCGACGGTCAGTGGGTGATACTCCAAAGTGCCTCAAAGCTGTGGTACGAGGCCATAGGGAGATCCCTAGAGTCTGGCTTTGCTCCCAAGACGAGACCTTCAATATATCCATAGCACAAGGCTAACCCCCGCAAATGTTGAATAGCTAAGAACATCCACGTTCGGCTACCCTGTAGCTTCACTCTGGAAAACCTCTGCCCTGTTCACTCAGATCTTGCTACGCTCGAGATTGATCCCTCATTTGCCATTTTCAGGTACCATAGTAGATAATGAATAGCCACACAACCCCCGACCATAATTCAATAAATTCGCTATCGAGTTATCTCAAACAAAAAGTATACCCAGGCCCAACTTCTTGGGGAAGCTGGAGGTGGAAAATTCTGACGAAAGAGATACAAGTGAAGTAAATACTAATAACTAAACACTGGAGAAAACCCGCCAGTATTACACGTTAGAGAAAAGAAAGCCAACCTGTTCCCTCCGAGAGTGAAAAAAAAACCCAGCCAGTTTCATGCACCCACTTCCAAAACTCTAGAAGGTTAAACGAAGCACACAGACACTAGGCCATGGCATCCCAAAGCCACAAAGCCAATATGTGTACCTTGGAGCTAGGGCCCAATTCTCCCTACACTCAATGCTCGCAGTCGTTTGTGGACTTGACTGCTACATGGGGAGATTGACAAGAAGACTGGACTGGATGGGACCAGTCTTCACGAATCTATCCTTCGTATCCTAGAAAACATTCTCTAAGCCTTCCTCTACTTGCCCCAGGCAAGAAGTACCTGAACATGTGTGGGAGCAAGGTCCATGAGGCGGGACTGTATGGCCAGTTGATTAGGGTCACGCTTTAGAGTAGCTTAAGTACCCGAAATGGAAAAAGTTTTCAAAATAAAAAAAATAAAAAGTACCTGAACATAGGGTGGGGTAAGTACCACATTGGGTAATTCTCACCGAAATTGCCCCCTGTTAACGGTGGACACTGACCTCTAAGATATGTCTTACCTCCGAAATATCCCTGAAATATCCTTGAAGTATCCTTGAAGTATCCCTGAATTATCCCTGTTTTCCGTCCAAATGTTCAACTTCAGTACCTCCTCAGTCAAAACCAACCTTCAACTTGAACACCTCATCCTAGTAGCCCATCAATATAATATCTGGAAAAAGCAGGTTTGTTGGCTTTACCCATTTTTAGCCCCACAGCCGAGTCCTCACTAGGAATCCTTGGTTTAGAATCATTAGCTCTCAAATTAGAAGCTTTGATACCGTGCTTATGCTGGCACCTTTAGTAGCATATATTAGTAACCCCTACTAAGACAAGTCAATGCCCATACTGGCAGTATTAAATATCTTGACATGGTGAATCGAACCTCTAGGAATAAGGGCGGGGGCACGATTGCGGGTATTGACAGTAAATGTGGCTATAGGCTATTAGCTAATTTCCGCTTAGTGGCTGCTAGACTAGTGAACCAACTAAAAGGGGATTTCTTATTTAAGTTACTGTCTGTCTGTCAGTAGGAGGCTGTGGTATTGATCGCTGGGGATAGATATTTTACTCTTACGTATCCAAGTGAAGGATCTCCTCCATTTATCGATGAAAGGGTGAATATTACTAAACCTTACGCTCCCGTTTGGAGCTAACTTATTACATCTTTCTGACACCAACAACTCTCGGATTTATGGAATAACTGTGGGCACGCAAGTGGTCTGCGGCGGTACCCTTCGCCCGGGGACCCCATCATAAAATACCACTCTCGAAGTCTCTAGAGGCACGTGTTGAAATGCTGTATCATCTCGCTAATTTGGACAGTGCCTTGGCAAGGTTTGATTGCCCAAAACCCTCGAATCATCGTAGGCCAACAAGAGTCGGTGCCTAACAGGAACTGACACGATCCTCAGACTCCTTCCCTGCCTAGCGCGGGCGTTGAAGGGACCTTTTGTCTTGGGACGGAGATTAGAACCCCGCGCGAAGATACCGAACCTGAGGAGGTGCTGGTACCGTGCCAGTAATACGATCTACCCCAGAGAATATATGCTATCATACTGAGGCCCTTGCCGCCTCCTGCGGGTCTACCCTAGCTACTGGTTGTTGAGGGCATTCGCTAAGCAATAAGCGCAGCACGGCTATAAGAAATGGCTTGGCACTCGTGCAGTAGGCACTGAGTCTTCTGGTATTCTCCATTTTCCGTAGGAAACGGGAGCAATTTTTTTGCGGCGCTGGGAGCCTGGTTGTGGGGAAGTTGAAGGAATGGAGCCGGTATTTACGGTCTACTACGGTAATGGCTTCATTAGCGTTGCTACAAGTATTTGTCCCAGCCTATCATGCCCTAGCCGAGACGATGCAGCTGTATGGGGAAATTTTGAAAGGTACTTTTTAGCCGCCGCCAATGTTCACTCAGCTCGGACCAGCCCCTGCGATTGGAATTGTGGCGTCGGAACCGAAACCCCCCTAGAAAAGGAGCAAACAAAATGATAAACTTCGACTTGGAAGTACTGCGGGAGAGTGATAGGATAGAAAGTGTTCAAGGAGAAATTCAGGGTACTGGTACTGGGCCGGTATTAGAATTTGGAACAACAGAGTATGGAGTATTATACCACAGCCTGGCCGGGTGGGGAGGTAAACAATGCCTTAACACATAAGGTAATCTCCCTCAGTGTTCTGAACCTTTGCGATGGTGGAAGGTGTTACGGATCGCTCATAGCCCTGGCCACCGCACAGCCTACATGCAGATCGGCCAGTTTCCGCCGCTAATACCCTCACTTCGGAAACATTGCAGGTTGATAATAAATGTTTTAAATGGGCTCTCGTATCGCCATATTGCTTATACCTATAAGGCATGCGATCCTAGTGCATACTCGAGTACCATAGGTAATAAGGACAGAGAAGTGGCTGGTGTTAGCCCTATGAAATGCCGAAGACGGCATAAAGTGGACGAGTTGTTTCTTGGGGGGCACGCGAGGTTGAGACCATGGGATCGGGACATTTGGTTGGCTAAAGCTTCCCGATCAAAATCATCCGTCAGGTCCCGTTCTGCGGCTTGATAGGCCCAAGTTGATTTTTCCTTTTTTTTACTGGGCGCCATGACCTCCCATGCACGGCTAGACATGATGTGCTAATAGTGATCTGAGTGTTGGCTTGCAGTACGAGTACTTAGGCACACTACTACCCCCCCCCTTTTCCTAGTTTTGTGCTCTGGTTCTCTCCCCTGAGGATTAACTTGTCCCACTGCTCTGCAGATATTAACTCTGCGTCCATTCTTTCGTCTCAAGTCCAAGTGATTTCGGAGTAAGTGGTCGTGACAATTTTTCATTGCTCCTCGACGTTTAATTCTGATCCCAAGGGAAGTGACATTTTGCTGACAGGGGTGGCAGCCGTATTCCGTCTACTCTAGTGCATCTACGAGTACGCAAGGCGTGGTTTAGTGTCTGCAAAAAAAACCCCCCCCCCCGGAAGAAAGGAAGGAAGGAAGAAAGAGGGGGAGGAAGAAAGAAAGAAGGAAGGAAAGAAAGAAAGAAAGAAAGAAAGAGAAAAAAAGCGAAGAAAAAACGTCTTCATCGATCCCTGGAGTCCACTCCCTTCGCCCTGTCTTGCTCGATTTGGTCCGTTATGAATCTGTGACAGTTCAATAACATAGCTGGAATAAATCGAGTCAAACTTAAGGGGACGGAGAAGCCGATTTGAATAAATCAAGATCTCATGCATTTCTCGACAACTCTATTTGGTTTCTTGGCCCTTTGGGCCGCATTCCCGGGGGGAGTATCGGCCAGCCATAGTCATCAGCGCTTTCACCGCCGATATACACAGGTTGATGGGGTAGTGCCTACGGAGGTCACGCCCGCTAGGGTCGAAACCGCAGTGGTTGAGCCAGCTCATGTCGAACCGGCTACGGTTGAAGGCCCGCCGAATAACGCTGTTGTGGATGTCTCAACGCCGCCGGATAATGCGCTTGTAACACCGACTTCGATTGCTACGGATGTTGCAAGTAATCAGACATTAGTGCCTACTACCTTAGCGACCGTCGTTAAAGTTTCTGGAGGTTCTACTCTTTTGACTTCGTTACCAGCGCCGCTTCCTACTTCGGAAGTGTATATAGTACCTACTACCGGTGGTACACCTGATGTCTCCCCTGGTGATGGCTTTGCCCCCACGACAACTTCTACTACTGGAAAAGTAGTTTCATCCACATCCCTAGCCATAGTAACATCAAGCGTTATTACAACCGAATCGACTGGGGTCATTAGGTCCACCGGAGGGGGTCCTATCTCAAATTCCAGTTCGACGTCATCCTCTTGTACACCTACTGCCATCGACACACCCTCGATATCACCCTCAACCGGGATGAATACCACCACAACTTCATTCTCCACTCTTGCCAGTAGCGCTACTACCAGCCCCATCACATCAAACCCCCCCACCAACACCACTATCACTAGCCCATCCTCCTTTAGCGACTTCGTAACCACCGCATCGACCTCAACCCCAACAACAGCATTTTCCAGCTCTACGAAACCCTCCTTCAAGCATTCTACGCCCGCCGCCCCGACCCCCACAACAACCTACAGATTAACACTCGCCATACCCTCTGCCACCCCAGCAGCGTCGCAGTCAAAAGGCCTGAGCATGGCGGAGTTCAACAAGACAAAGCCGTGTTTCGACAAGAAATGTGACGATCCAGGGAGCGAAATGACGTACAACAAGACGGTGACTTTCCACGCCGATCAGGGGGGCGATGGAGGGATTAGACTGGGGAGGGGGCCGGGCGTGGCCAGTGCTGCCACAGGGGGAAGGGATGACTGGGCTTTGAGAATGGGAGTGGCGGTGGTGGTGGTTGGGATTAGTGCTGTTTTGGCCGTCCTGTGAAATAAGAGTAGAATTACGCCCAACCGTAGTCTCCACATTGTCGGTTATCAATTGTGTATTTTTCATTTCGCCCCTGTAAGTTTTTATCACTCTTATTTCCTTGTTTTTAGATTCATAGACCCTATGGTGCCATTACTGTTATAAGGTAGGATGCGTGTGGGTGGTGATGGAGATTTGTATTTTAATAGTTACTCTCTACTAACTGAAGCCTGGACTTCACTCACCCCAGTTTACATCCGACTGGTATCATATGTATTTTTGTTAGACGCAGGATTCTTTCACTTTTGTATTAGATAACAAGGGATACTATCTATTGAGCAATCACCATACTGTAGTATCTCAGTTTTACGTGATGAAAAGAACTACATGCAAGGTTTAGCACAGGACGAGCCCGGTCACAGGCTCGAATCACAAGCCTGACTCGTTACGAGCCCGGATTACCCGCCCCCCCCCCTTAGCCCTAGCAGATAACAGTACAAACGCGGCTACCAATCGTACCCCAAGATATGGGTATCACGGCGAACACCGGCAGGCTATTTTAAAATTCCTGTACCATGATCAGCCAACACTATCAGATATCAGGAGCAGAGCCAGGGAGGAAGGTTCTCTGCAGATTCCTCCAGCGGAAAAAGACTGGGGAGAAGCGCACAAGAGCTGCAATAAGCATGGATAAGGCTTTAAGAGAAGAAAGAAAGAGGGAATTGTGATACAAGAAAATGACCGGAAAACCCTCCGGCGGGACTGGAGGAGCAGAAAGGCCTGTTCTTCGGATAAGCGGTAAACCCAAGTTATGTGCTAGATGCGAGTGATTGCACTGGCACCCTAAAAAGTCGGGCTGGATTGAACATCCCATGTGATACTTGTATATACTTCCCAGAATAACCACCAATCTACATTCATAATATACAGGTGCTATATATCCAGAGTAATAACGAGCTCTTCAACGGCACATTGTGTGGTCAGGGGTATAGGGCTGTTGCAGTGTGGTCAACGAGTGATTTGCCGAGAGGAACAAGCCTTGAGCACCCTGGGTAGTATGATATCGGGACTGGGCGGCATCATACACTAGCCACGATATATCGCGGCACCCCCTGTTTCCGATTCCGTGTTTGGCCCAGACGAAGGTGTGGTGTGTACGATAATATGATGGTTGGTCGTACCGGCGTGGACCAGGGCAATCGGATAGGGTAATTAGCTTTAGTAGTTGCAGCATGTTTTTGGCCGACTGTGGATTCTGCACCGGTGCGGCGCATAGCTTGGGACAGAGAATTTCTGAATAAAAGTTTTTTCGTGCTTTTTTGGTCAGACACGGGCAACCACAGCTTAGACAACAATCCTATCCCCCGTTTTATTCTTTTCCCACCAGTCAGGTTAGACAATCTTCTGCTACTTTATTGGTTACTAATATAGAGTGGGCTCAGGGAGGTTGGCTATACCCAAGAGGGCAGAGACATTTCAGTCTTCCTACATTTCCTAATATCATTGGTTGAATAAGAATACTTCCTGTAGAATGTTGATTGGATTATATCTAAAACCTTGATTATCTTAATATCCATTCCCTCTCTGTTTTTGTTTGGTCTGTTATACCAGACTAATTCTGGTCAATTTTTACTTTTCCTCTTGGTTAGTATAATTAGTTGGTTATGGGTTTTATTTACAACACCATGTTTAGTTTAATTAACACACTACCCAAGATCAGATGTGAAAGATTTCTCATATTATGATACTTGTTTACTTAATTGTATTGATAGGTGGAAAAATATCACCTTCTGTGTATCTAAACTTAAGGATTGTCATTAATATTACACCAAGGTATAGTATTTAAGTTTTGTATATTTTGCTATCAAATAGTATAGTAGATTGAAAACCAGTATATACAACTAGAAAGTCAATAGATTTTTCCCCATAAGCTAAATATACTTGCTAGCAAAATATTCAAGACTTGGAAGTTAAACATCTGTAAGAAAAGTCTGATAGAATGACAATACAGAAGCTTATTACAGGATTATTATTATTATTATTATTATTATTATTATTATTATTATTATTATTATTATTATTATTATTATTATTATGGCTACTATAAGTATTATTATTATTAAAGTTATTAATATAATTATCTCCTTCCCTATTATGATACCTATACAACATGCAGTTATGTGGTTTTGCTAACATGCAGTTATATGGAACTACGGGTATCATATGCAAATATATGACTATGAGGCATATCTGGCAATAAAGCATATGACTGTCTGATATGCAGTAACTACCTACCTAGCAGTGGGTTGTTGTTTCGTATATGGCAAAGCATATGGTATTGTTTTTTCATTTCACTTTATTTTCTTTCATGTTTCTTTCATACTCTATGCTATTATTACCCTAGCAGGAATACCGTGACGGGAGTTGGTACACAGGCAGGCCATAGTCATTCGGGATTATAGTCATGGAGTATTATGGAATATCAGAATCATTCTTGATTGTTCACGATCTCTACAGTTGAGAATGTGTGAGGTTAGTGTGTTTTCGTTAGAGTAAAGAGAAATCAATAAGCACTATTTTCATCTCTCTGATTCCTTTGAATCTTGCACCGCTTGGCCACATACTGTTTATGATGTCTAGCTTCGGTATGTAATAAAAAATTCCTTAATAACCCCATCCCCCGATCCCCTAAATCCCTGTTTTGCCACCCTTAGTTTCCGGTTTTTACAGACACCCGAGTAGACAAAGGAAAGAAAAAACACTGCCTTATAACGCTGACGTGGAGAATGACCCACAAGCTATGGAGTCCCTTTCCGCAAAGTATAATACAATGTGACAAAACAAGGAGGGTATCTTTAGATCAAGAAACAAACAGTGGGATAACCCTGCCCAGGTCTCGAACCCAATTTCTCTTGATATCTCATCGCCGAGTCCCAAGCCCACTCATGTTCGTCACTAAATAATACACACGAAGTAAATTGTGAATTTCCGTCGGTTTGACAACTGGTGTGCGAACGCTTTTTTGTATATACACTCCCCAGTGAAGACTGAAAAGTAGCCCGTGTCCAACTCCTCCGCTCCGCGATAGGCCGCCTCCTACGAAGAACCACCAGCACCGCTCGCCATAACCTTCTGCCTCAAAACTGATGCCCAAGTCAGCACCCCTCTCCCATCCGCCCATCGATCACGGCCCGAGTAAACAACCTACCGTTCTCAATAATCTGCACATTCTGACTCTTCTGCGCAATAATCTTCTCCAGTTCCCCCAGATTCTCCGTAAGCGTTTTCACCTTCCCGGCATAGAAATTCTCCGCGTCGGCAACGCTCTTCTCAACGTAGTACCCGGTACCAACATCCACAAGGACGTTCTCAGTGTCCGAGAGCGTGCCAGGGACGTAAAGTGAACTGGTGAGCGGGACTAAAACCGTCTTGCCTGTTATCCTTTCTCGTTAGCAACTCCCGGGACGGGAGACCGGGAGGAAAGGGCGACAGACCGGGCCGGAGTCCTGTCTTAACCGTTGTAATGCATTCTTTGAATTTGTTCTGGGCCTGACGGAGTTTTGCGAAAGAGGTGGTTAGGTGCTCGAGTTCGTCGTCAAGTTGCTTTTTTACGGCGGCGAGGCTGTCGACGCTTAGGGTTGAGAGGTCGACTATAATTAATTGTTAGCTTAGAAGGGATTCCTCGGGAGAATGGGGAATCACCAGTCTGCTGCTGCGGAGCTTTATCTTTGGAGGACATGATGTGGGGTTTAGAGAGCCCCACCAATCGTTATTGCTGAGTTATGGTGGGGATATGGGGGCCGGGTAACTGTGTCTCCAGAGTTACCGTATCATACCGTGCAGTACTGGTACAAGGAACCCCCGCAAGGACTAATGATGCTTAACTGAGAGCAGGAGAGAGGCCTGTCGGGTTCAGAGCGTAATGGGAATCTATGGGCATCGCAGAGATTAATTAACCCAGCAATGCAAAGCAAAAGCAAATCTGGCGGTTTGGTTGGAAAAGGACAATAAATCGAGTGACATTTTGTGACATTTCCCCTGGACCATGAATAAAATTTACAATGAGGTCTGCAGCCGTACTCAAGTACCGAGCGGGTCTATGTCTATAGGCGCCAGAGCTAAGGCCACCTTTAGCCTACGTTAGATTGCCTTGCCATAGGTTCTGGACCACCAAACCGGAACAGACAGACTCCCATACCGTATATTTTATATTAGGCTCAGATGCTTGTGATACCCACTGGCATAACTGTATCAAGCCAGCTGCGAGAGATATGCACTCCTGACGGTGGGTGATAGACGCGGCTCTGAGTAGCTGGCAGTCATGAGCACCCATCATTCTGGTTGGGTGATGTTGGTGCGGGCTAATGAGGTGATAAAACAAGAGCGGCCCACTAAGTTAATCGAAGAGGAAAACACAAGCCATCAACTCTGTCGGAAACATTACTTCAGTGTGATGATTGGTATGGGTATGTTGGGCCAGTTTCCAGGCTACTTGGATCTAGGAATAGGAAGTGGCAGTAGTCATAATGATGTACATTCATACTGTGCATTACTATAAGTACGGCAGTCTCGAACCCGTCCACGGCAGGACATCAATCCCCTCTCTCTCTCCTTCTTTCATTGATCAGTCCCATTGCTTTACGTTTCGACTCCGGATTCTTTTATATGACCTCCGACAAACTCTAAACTCTATTTCCGAGTGACATAAGGTGATGATAAGAGAGATGCTCTGATCCTGCAGCTCCAAATCTAACCCCACAACGCGTCTCCCGCCACCACAACCACAACCACAACGACCACAACGACCAAAATGGACCTCAATTTCACCCTCAGCCCAGCCTCCGCCCAAAAACTCCACGAATCGCTGGTCGCCCTCTCCAAATTCAGCGAATACGTTTCTCTCGAAGCCCGCCGCAACAGGCTGACCCTTTCCTCGCTAAACTCCTCCAAATCCGCCTACGCCGCCGTAACCCTCGCCGGGAACAAGTTCTTCGAAACGTACAATTTCCCAGCGCCCTCGCAGTCGCAGGATAGCCGCTTCACATGCCGATTCTACGCCAAAGCCCTCCTGTCTGCTTTTCGGCAGCGCTACTTTGACAGTAAATCCGGCGATACGGCAATCGAGAAATGTGAGGTGCGGTTCGTGGAGGAGGAGGAGTGTAGGATGCTCGTGCGTTTGCTGTGCAAGAATCGGGTGTTGAAGACGTATCGCCTTACCTACGAAGAGGTGGACGTCATGCGTGCGGTGTTCGATAGGGATGCGGCGAGGAATATGTGGGCTGTGAAGGGGAGGCTGTTGAAGGAGTTTATGGAGCATTTTGGTCCAAAGGCGGAGCAGTTGGATATCTCGAGTGAGAATGGTCGTGCCGCGTTTACAAGCTTTACCGAGAAGTTGGTTGATGGGAAAGGTTTGTGCGCTCGTTGGGCTTGTCGCCCGTGTGTGCTGTGGGTTGGCTGATGGGACTAGAGATACTGAAGCAGCCCTTGCAAACATCTGTATCGTTTGATACGGCTGATTTCGATACGTTTGGCGCTGAAGATGGGGTACATGTCGCTGTTAGTCTGAAAGACTTTAAGGCTATCGTCGTTCATGCAGATTCACTTCATGCCTCGGTAACGGCTTATTACAGCGATGCCGGCCGTCCTTTACAAGTCACATACGAGCAGGACGGAATGAATTGTGAATTCACACTCATGACATTGGGGGATAATAGGGCGTTTACAACGACTAGGATTGAACATCAACCTCCTGCCCCCCCCCCTCCGCCAAGGGCCGTTCCCCGGCTGTCACAAACGGATACCCCTTCCCAACGGCAAGATGTGGTGGATGCTCCAGTGAGTCTTAGGTCTCAATTCGCGGGTAGTTTCCGTTCACAGCGCACGACAGAGGACAGAGTAATACAGCCAGTAGAAGAACATCAATCTAGCGGGTCACTATACCGTTCTCGGCTGAACACTTCCGGGACAGCAAGCTCCAGGTCCGGTTCGGCATTCACTCAACAACAGGAGCCTGAGCTCCCGCCAGTACCGGCTAGTGCTGTGCCTCCCGAAGGCTTATTTCTACCATATTCAAGTAGTGATGAGGAGAGTGATGATGACGACCTCGGGAAGGTTGCTTGGGACGAACCATTTCTCAGATGGGATACCAATTTGAACAGTGACGACCGGCCAAGGCCAATCGTCAGAGATCAGTCTCCCCCTCCTCCACCCCCACCACGCGTTCCGCCACCGGTAGTATCACGGAAGAGAGTCTTAGAACCAAGCGGTGATACAACGCAGAGCGAGGATGAGGAAGAGGAAGAGATGGATGCGAAGACGGCCATAGAAGCGGTTGGGCCTACGCAGGATGCATCTCAGGCAAGGGGGCTCTTTGACTAGGGTGCAGATATGTACAGTAATAACGAGCTATTCGTAGTAGATACGACAACCAGCCGTAAATGTACAATCAACCTATCGACAGTGATTCTCCAGGGTGGGTGGATGGGTAGAAGCGCACCAAAGGTCCTCAACCTATATATACGTGAGTGTGCCATGTATCATCACCTTATTCAATCCTCAACATGCTCTTCAGCCTACCCCAGGTCTGCTGGGTGTTGAACAGTATTGCGCCGTTCGCTACTGCCGCCTGCTCTTCCTTTAGGGTAACATTCCGATAAAGCTCAACAGGAATATCCCCAATAAACTCCCGATCTCCAAACCCACCGACCCAGTAAACCCTCTCAACTTCAAAAGTCACCCACTCAGCCTCGTGAATCGGGTTCCCGGGCACCCACCATTTTGCGTCAGGATGTGCCTTAGTAAAGCATGCCTTGACCCGCCTGCCCTCATCGCTATCAGCCGGAATGGGTGAACTTAGACGACCTATCAGCGAAAGGCGGTGGTGCGCAGCCGGTGAATAAAATTCACTGGAAGGGGAGTGCTCGCGAAGAGTTAGTGAGATTGGGGCACCGTTTTTGGCGTTTCTGAAGGATGTGGCGATCTTTATTGCTAGGAGGGTGGGATTGCCGTGGTTTGAGCTGGACTGGGTGTTAGATGGTGCGATACCTGTATAAGTAGGGATTATAGGAAAAGTGGTTTACCAATCAACATAGTAGTCCATCATCCCGATGGGATAACCAGCAAGTCCGCGTGCATCTGAGCTTGGGAAAACGGTGCTCAGCGTACCGATCTTCTCGGAGCGAAGCAGATGACGAGCTTGCGCTGCGGCTTCTTGAACAGTAGGAACACTTGTTATGTCTCCGCATGGATGTGCTATGGCCAATGGGAGGACGAGGAGGAAGTGCTGGAGTGGGAAATGCATGTCTGGCTCGTACTCGTGTAATATTATGAAGGTTTTGGGTTGGTTGCACTGGTTGCGGCTCTTCTCGTTGTGTGTCGACCTGGAGGTTGAAGGAGGCTGGAGATTAGATCCTTTGATAATATTGGTGCAACCATTTGATCTAAGTCTGATAACAGCTTTTCTGATATTGAAAATTTCCCAAGCAGGACAATCGCGACTATCCACAATGCTCAATTGCTGCGCCTGCTGGCGACGAAATCTCACTGCGCTAATATCTACACATGCCCCTCGGCGAACGGCATATGGTTCTGCGGCTCGGGTCAAGGAACGAAGATTCGCTGGCCGCAATGTAGGGCTCTACCGGGATCCACACAAACTGGCTAGTGCGGTGAAAAAGCAGTTGATTCAAGGGGACGATAATAAAGCGATACAACTAGCCCGAGAAGGAGGTCGGCGGCTCAATAGCGTGGTTAGTTGGAATCACATTATCGGCCACAACATCGAACGGGGGCGCTTCAAGGTTGCCTTTAAGGTTTTCAATGATGTATGTCCATCTATCTGAGCTATGACGGTAGAATGGTTCCGTGAGAGCTAATGTTTCTGGCTTAGATGAAAAAAATGTCGATATCCCCCGACTCATATACATTTACGATTATGCTGAACGGCTTGGCGGAGTATCCGACCCGACCGTCGGCACATGAGAGAGCGCTGCAGTTGTACCATTCCATGAGCAGACCGAATTCACCTGTTGAGCCACAGATAGTACACACCAATGCTGTGTTGAAAGTATGCGCGAGATGCGGGGACATCGACACGATGTGGGACATCGTTTTAAAGTTGCCCCTCAGCGGACTCGGTGCACCAAATGCAATCACGTACACTACACTGCTGAACGGGATTCAGGGTGCGCATGAGGTGGAAGAAGGCCGGAGGGTCTGGGCGGGGATTCTGTCACGGTGGAATTCTGGGAAGCTATGGGTAGACGAGGAATTGGCCTGTGCAATGGGACGGGTGCTCTTATCAGGCACGAAACCGGAGCACTGGAAGGAAGCCTTCAATGTCGTCGAGCAAGTCTTCGGCATCAAGGATCCCACATCTGAAGAACAAGAGGTAAACTCTGGAGACCAGTTGTACGTCGAGGGAACGATGAAGCCCATAAACGAGATCAAAGAGCTCCTGCAGACGCCTGGGGACGGGGATCCAAATGTGCGAGTCCCCTACGTCCCGCCTCACCTCCGTGGGCAAACGACACGCGAGAATCCCAGTTCTGGATCCAACTCCTCCACCGCACGGCCCATGCCGGGCAACGCCGTCCTTAGCCTGGTTATCAAGGCATGTACACAGCTGTCAGAAAAAGAACTAGCAAGGTACTACTGGAAGACCCTAACCGCACCTCCCTACTCCGTGCGACCGGACATGGAAAACTTCCACGACCTCCTCCGCCTACTACGAGAGTCACGTTCAGGCCCGGAAGCCCTGGATGTCCTCCACGCCATGCTATCCTGCCGCGGCGCAGCCCCGACAGCAAAATCTTTCTTCATCGCCATGTCCTGCTGCAAGCGCGAAGGACGCGGCCCCGGCTTTCCGACCGCTGAAAAGATGCTTGCACTGATGGGCGAACACCGCGTGCGTGTCGATGTCAAGATCGTGACCATGTTCCTCCAGTGTGCTGTAAAAACCGGTATCCCGACGTACTGGAAATCAGCACTGAAGACTGCAGAGGATATGTTCGACCTGCAGGGCGAGTTGGATAAACTCGTGAGCCTAAGGGCCCATGGTGACTTGCTTGAGACTCACGTGGAGTTGGCGAAGTGGATGCACGGGATTATCGACCGGTTGTTGGAGACCCCCGATGCTCCATGGGGACACGGCGAGAGAACAGTGTTTGAGCAGAGGAAGGGGGTGTTGGTGAGGCTTATTGAGAAGTTTGGATGGATTGCGGGCGGCGCGGAGGGTGGAGGGAGGAATTGGAAGGCTAAGGCGATTCGCGAGAATGCGTGATTCCGGAGGTGGGTGATGGGAGGTTATTTTTTGACTTGTATATTAGGGTCTCTTGATGCTTGTAGATGAGGTTAGAGTGCGAATCGCGGGGGACGTTGGCATTAGATAAGCGCGAGGCTTCTCGGGCGTAATGCTCACCACCGTTCTAAGAAAGGTTGCCCCCCCACTGATCATTAGATACTATAAACTTGAATTTCATCTTGAGGGTCGCATGAGGTCCCCCCGGCACGTCCGACTTTGACATAGATATCTAACCGAAGCCGCGACACCAGTACCAAATATAGCGAAATAGCCTAGACCAATTATCGAAAGAATGGTTGGTGAATATGGCAGGCCGAGCGGAGGCCATCAGTGCCACTGGAGGCTTGATATTGTCATACCTCAAGCGGTTAATCCTATCGAGTGATATCCTATGCACTCATACGTTTTAGTTTGACCGAAATGGCAGGAGTGGAGTCGTGTTATCGCCTAACGCGACTGATGTTACGACACTAGGGATAAGGTATATGTAAACTATCATAAGTATCATACAAGGGCTTCTGCCGAGTGACCGCAAGGGCTGAGGGTGCGGTGGGTAAATCTGTACAGACACCTGGCCCAAAGACGGAAAGAGAAGTGGATGAGTGGTAATCTGGGTGGTAGACTAACCTAACTACACTATACAAAAGATATCAATCTATCATTCATAGGACAAAAGAAAAGAAGAAATGATCTAAAACGTAAACAAGTGAAAAGAAGCGATCATGCCATATATAGGAGGGGAGATCGAAACAATGATAAATGAGACAGAACAGGGGGTCTAATGGCAAAAATAAAATATGAAAATACCTCCCCCCCACCACTTTATTCGAAACCTCCGGTAACAGAATCAGAATTCTTCACCTGATCGTGGTACTAAACACCCGGGAGGTTTCCGGTAACCACACATGTGCCCTATTTTCCAGGGGCATATGATAACAAATTGAACGCATAGAGAATTGGCAAGCTCGGAGATAGGGCCTGCACAAAAGGAAAGGAAGGGGTATAGTACGCTGGGGAAAAGAGGCTATGACCACGGGGTAGGCTCTAGAGGCCTAGGGGGGAGGGGGGTGGAGGAGGAGGGGCGAGGGGATGAGGAAAGGCCGCGGGAGCGATACAGGAATAGCAGAAGGCCGCGGTCAAAGACTCGAAGAGGGCAAAGAGGCCTGGAGCTCGTCGACCGCAAACCATGCTGGGATTGGAGGCTGCCAGGCTTGCAGTAGATTCACCACTGCTTCATGTCCCTCTGCAGACGCATGCCAGAGTGGTGTGTGACCATTTTTGTCTGGTCCGGCGGGGTTAACGTCTTCTCGGTCCAAAAGTTGCTTCACCACTAACTCGTGCCCTTCGCTCGCCGCCCACGAAAGTGGTGTCCTACCCTCATCGTCTGGCTTATCGGGGTTGACGTCTTGTCGGTCTAAAAGTTGGTTCACTACGGACTCGCGCCCTTTAATCGCAGCCCACGAAAGTGGTGTATTGCCCTCATTGTCTGGCTTGTCGGGGTTGACGTCTTTCCGGTCCAAAAGTTGTTTTACCACCCGCTCATGCCCACTAGCCGAAGCATCGGCGAGTGGTGTAACACCATGGTTATCTAGCTTGTCGGGGTTGACGTCTTCCCGGTCCAAAAGTTGCTTCACTACTAATTCATGTCCTTGACTCGCAGCCCACCAAAGCGGTGTTCTGCCCTCGTTATCTGGCCTTTCGGGGTCGACGTCTTCCCGATCCAAAAGTTGCTTTACCACTAACTCGTGCCCTTTGCCCGCGGCCCACGAAAGTGGTGTCTCGCCCTTGTTGTTTGGCTTGTTGGGGTTGACATCTTCTCGGCCCAAAAGTTCCCTCACCACTCGCTCTTGCCCACCAGCCGAAGCCTCGCCGAGGGGTGTAATACCAAGGCTATCTGGCATGTTGGGGTTGACGTCTTCTCGGCCCAAAAGTTGCTTCACTACTAATTCGTGTCCTTGATTCGCAGCCCACCAAAGTGGTGTCCTACCTTCATGGTCTGGCATATCGGGGTTGACGTCTTGCCGGTCTAAAAGTTGCTGCACTACGGACTCGCGCCCCCTAATCGCAGCCCACGAAAGTGGTGTATTGCCCTCGTTATCTGGCTTGTCAGGGGTGACGTCTTCCCTCTTCAAAAGTTGCTTCACTTGGGACCCGTGACCTATAATTGCAGCCCACGAAAGCGATGTATTGCCCTCATTGTCTGGCGTGTTGGGGTCGACAGCTCCCTGCCCGAGCAATAGGTCCACAGCCTCCTCTTGCCCGCCCCTCACGGCCCATATCAGTGGCGTCATTCCCGCAGAATCTCTCCAGTTGGCATCACAGCCATCCATTCCCAACAGGCCAGCCATAACGTCAACGATCCCGAAGAAGGATACACAGTGGAGTCCGGCGAACAGGGCATGAGTACCGGGTTGAAGGGAATCATCCGGCTCTAATGTTTGCTCAAAAAGTGAGTGAGCGGCTACGTGGTTCTCATACTGTTCCAATAGCCCCATTGCAAGCGATTTTGCGTGATCTGAAAGTTCCCTTCTTGCATGGGTGCCCCAATACCTCGAACAATATTTGAGGAAGGGAATGCTTGATAGGTCAGGCTGTAGCTTAGCTGGAAGGGCATTGGCCTGCTCTGAATTCAGGTAGGTTAAGCAGGTTTCTGCCATCATCAAATGGGCTCGAGGGAAAAGGCTGTGGTGAGTGCACAGGTACTCGCGGAGTGTGTGGTGGATCAACCGCGCGGTCGAGGCTTCCTTATCTACCGTGACTAGTCCATGGCAGCAGGCGAGCAATGTGTCTGTTGCGGGTACATTGTCGTTATTGAAATGTGTAGAGCCAATCTCCACAGCAAGCGCATGACACAGTTCATCTACTCGTAATGGTCGTTCCGAATAACATATCCACATCAACGTGGTCATCGCAAGTTTTGCTTTCTCCCCCTCTTGAGTTTTTATCCGTTCCAGGGTTGCCCCATAGGCATCTCCCAACCCTGACCCATCCCCCATCGTATTGAGCCTGTTCCGCCGACGATGGATTGTTGTTTCTGCTAGGATTGTGTCCACCTTGAGTGAGACCAATAGGAATCTACATTTGCACCTATCAGTATCGTACAGAATTTGCAAAGGTTTCCCGGACCCCCGATGCTACATACGATTCCGAGATCTCTTCGGGAATGCTCTTCATAATATCATTCTCCAACCCGCTATCCATCACCTCCGGAGTTGTGTCTTTCCTAAGCCTTGTGCGCAGATATGTGACTATATTGTCATCCCTAGGCTTAATTGATACACTTGTTGCTCTCCCACCCAGTCCCCTCTCAACCACCCCCCGGATGTGCGACCTTCCCGTCATGAAAATTCGCGTGTTTGGCGAACTCAGAAGAATTTCTCCCAACGCATCAAGAACCTCCACTCGATGCTTTGGAACACATTCGTCGAGAGCATCAACACATGAATGTGCGTTGTAAGGATGAGACATTGGCCAACATTTTCACAACATCAGGAAGGTGCAGTCTCCGGCCACCAATCACCTTCTTCTGCCCCCGAAATTTCCGTACTATTTCTCCCGGAATTGCTCCTAACCCACTCAGAAGTTGCTTTAGTAGAGAGCCGAGCATATTGGTTGGTGACTGGGCCCCCCGCGAAGCGAAGTCGTAGTAAAAACAAGCGACCGCCATTTCCTGCTCCACGGCCTGGTCGCATAAATAGTCCACCACCAAGGAACTACCATCGTGAACTGTCAGCGATAATCATTCCTTATTCCACACTGATTGTCTCTCATACCAGATGTAGCTCTTGCCGACCCCCGGGTTCCCGTAGCAGAATAAGGCCGCATGATCAGTTTCGCCATTCTCATCACCATTGTACCAGCTTCTAAACTCTTTTGTTTCCAGCAGCCAGCTCCCTATACCATCCACCCGCTGATCGCAAATATCCTGATGTCGCACCTGAGGCTCTAAGGGCGACAACCAGGCCAGGATTTTGGGCTCATCATCGGTAGCATTAAAGATCGACACATTGAAAGAATTAATGTTATTTGCGAAGGCTTGAGACATCCTTCGCTCTTGAAATACCGTAGAGAACAGGCTGCTGAAGGGCTGGGTCGGTTGGCAAAGTTCCGGCAGGTTTTGGAAAAGAGGGGTTTCTTAGACGACTACACAAGCCGGACGGGCTCACCCCTCACTCGGGCCAGATAAAGTGTTGCCTAGCAGCCTTTTCCTCACAGAAAACCAACCAATTAGCATCTGTTGGAGTGGGGGGGCATTAGAGTGGCTTATGAAGCCTTCTGCTGTGCTCAGCCACATCTTAATGGCAACCAAACTGGTGGGTACCGTATTGAGAATCACCGGCGCTTTGGTTGGTAGCAGGACCCCGACGTCCCAACAACAACGATAACATATCTGGAATTCATCACTAGTTCTCGCATAAAGGACAAACACGGATAATCTGGAAAACAGAACGAAATAGGAGCTGGGTGCGCATTGAAGAAGTGAGGAAGAAGGGAAGAGAAGGGGAGAAAGAAGCGGAGGGGATGGAAGAGAGGTGAAGCGGAGGGAATGGGGGGAATGGGGGGAATGGAAGCCAAGAGATCAAGGGAGGTTGGACAGAGAGAGAAGAGACGCAGCGAATGTTATCGTGGGGAAAGAGAGCCTAAGGAAGGAAGAAGTTAGAATGTAAAAGTTTTCTGAGTTCTGTATTTAAGGATGTTTGTTTCCCTCCTGGGTGCGAAGATAAAATTAAGATCAAGAAATCCTCCTCCGGTATCTAGCCCCCTTCCGCGCAGATCGTCTTTAGTTTTTCCTTCGTGGGCAAATGAATTTGTGGAACCAAGGTCCATGCACTCTTTGCTCAACCGCGGGATGGAGAGCTATGGAAGAAGAGCCACACCTCCAGCCGGACAGTCTATGACATCCCATGATCTTCCGTGATCCTAAGGCCTATGCCCTGCCGGTGTGCCAACTCCCGTATGCCTAGTGACATAGAGTATGAAAGAAACAATGAAACCAAATACCAGATACCTCATACCATGTGGCTAGAAACATCAACAAAACCATGAAAGAAATATCCTATGCTTAGCGGCATGGGATGTGAGAACAACAACCCACGGGAGAATGCTTAACCGCCGGAAATCAAAAGGCCGCATGCCCCATAACCGTATCTCTCCTGGCCCCATATCCGCATATCATTATGGGAATTGAATCCAACTAGATATCCTCAACCCTAACCATAATGCCGAGGCGTCCCCCGTTGCTCCAATCAAGGTGTTGTGTATAAGTGGCCGGAACCATATTATAAGTTTAGTTACTGGAGCGGTAGGGCTTCCTGGGAGTTGGCACTTTTTCACTCCCAGTCGCCCGGCTATAGCTCCCGTCCCTATCTGGCCTGTGTTGTTTTTTTTGTTTGCTAGTGCACCGCGATTTGCACCTGCCTCCAAGGATCCAGGTTATCCCACTTGGCATCATTCTCGGGCTATTTCCTTTTCTTCCCCTCGCTCGCTCTTAACCTCTCCTGCATTCAGGAGATCTTCCTGGGCATATCTCTCAACTGTATGTACTCGTCTCCTCTAACAACTTCGCCATATTCATCTACTCTCCTCACCGCATTATCACGGGGAAGTCGTAACCATATGCGCCTTTCCCGCTAAGGTGCTGATTCCGATGTCCACTTTGCCTCCACCATTTTCAGTATACCCCACTCTAGGAGCAAACCTTGAACTTAAAACATAGTATGGTATCCAAGCATAGCCCCTTAAGCTCCGTATATTCTCGGTCTTAGCACAGCAGGTGCCAGGAGGTTGTAGTTGGATGTTATTTCTTCACCAGCAACTTGTAGCGCGAAACAATATTCTCAGCAGGCCACTACACATGCAATGTTTGAAAGGGAGAGAAGAGTAAACAGGAACAATGAAAAATAGACAAAGTTAAGAATCCATAGGGAGGAAACAAAAGCCAACCTAAACTAAAAATACAGTAATGTTATACAGAAGAAAATCGGGGCCAAAACGCAGACCGAACATTCCTATTACAACTACAAGAATAACACATACCCACTGGTATGCCGAACTATACTAGGATGGAATTAGGAATCTAGAGGGAAAGGGGAGCAGAGGTAAAGAAAGAGAGCGATGTCCACGAGGTTGTTCGACACTCTGGTGGGGAGGTGAAAGTGATCTGGAGGAGGGTGAAGCGACCGGTGCTATATACGGGCCTGGCTATGGAGATGCGGGGGAGCCGGCGGATGGCGGCTTAAGAGGGCGGTATCATATAAGAGACTTTGTATTGTTGGGTTAGGCCGTGTTAGAGTTTCCAGATTTGCGGGCTTGCAGTAGCTTCATCACTCCCCCATGTTGCCTATTGGAAGCCAACGAGAGTGGGGTCAGACCCTCTTGGTTAGGCATGTCTGGGTTGCATCTTCCCGTCCCAATAGTAGCTTCACTACTTCATCATACCCAAACACCGCAGCCCAGGAGAGCGGTGTTCGGCCACCATTGTCAGGCATATCGGGGTTGACGTCTTCCCGTTCCAACAGCAGATTCACTACTCTATCATGCCCCCACGCGGCAGCCCATGATAGCGGTGTTTGGCCGCCATTGTCTGGCATATCGGGGCTGACATCTCCCCTTCCCAGCAGCAGCTTCAATACTCCATCATGCCCACTCGCGGCAGCCCACGAGAGGGGTGCTTGGCCATCATTGTCTGGCCTATCGGGGTTGACGTCTTTCCTTCCTAATAGTAGCCTCACTACTCCATCACACCCTTTCGCGGCAGCCCACGATAGCGGTGTTTGTCCACCATTGTCTGGCACATCGGGGTTGACGTCTTCCCGTTCCAACAGCAGATTCACTACTCCACCACGCCCCCACGCGGCAGCCCATGATAGCGGTGTTTGGCCACCATTGTCTGGCATATCGGGGTTTACGTCCTCCCGCCCCAATAGTAGCTTCAATACACCACCATGCCCATACATGGCGGCCCACGATAACGGTGTCCTGCCACCATTGTCTGGCATATCGGGGCTAACGTCTCCCTGTCCCAGCAGCAGCTTCACTATTCCATCGTGCCCATACATGGCACCCCACGAGAATGGTGTCCGGCCACCATTGTCTGGCATGTTGGGCTTGACGTCTTCCCTTCCCAATAATAGCTTGACTAACCCCTCATGCCCATTCGCGGTAGCCAATGAGAGCGGGGTTAAGCCGCGATCGTCCGGCATATTAGCATCGATGTCCTCCCTTTCCAGCAGAACCCTCACGACTCCACCATGCCCACCCTCGGAAGCCAACGAAAGTGGCGTCCGGCCGGCTTTTCCGCGCGCGTTGGGGTTGATATCTTTCCGTCCTAATAATAGCCTTACCACTTCCTCACGCCCGCCCTCAGCAGCCGACAGGAGTGGTGTTTCATCATTTTTGTCCGGCCTATTAACGTGGACATGTTCCCATTCCAAGAGCAATTTAACTACACCCTCACGCCCTTTACTAGAAGCCCACAAAAGAGCCGTACGGCCATATCCATCCGCCGCGTCGGATTTGACATCCTTCCTTCCCAATAATAACCGCACCACTCCTTCGTGGCCCTCTTCAGCAGCCAACAATATTGCCGTTTGACCGTATTTGTCTGACCAGTTGGGGTTGACACGCCTCCTTCCCCGGATCATATTCACTACTCCAGGGGTCTTGCCCCACCAGCCATCTATACCATTAGGTTTCGCAGATGCGCGCCTAAGGAGTAGCCTCACAATTCCCTCATGTCCATTCCTAGCAGCCCATGAAAGTGCTGTTCGGCGAAAGTATCTATCCGGTTTATCGGAGTTGACAGTTGGCCGTTCCAACAACAGCATTGCTACCCCCTCATGCCCACATATAGCAGCCCATATGAGCGGTGCAATGCCCAGAAAATCTCTCCCGTTTAGATCGCAATTTGGCTGGTCCATGAGAGCTGTTGTTATCTCAACACTGCCGAAAACTGATGCAGAGTGCAGTCCTGTAAACCCGGCCAGGGCACCATCGATGGAGATATCACGGTTATATATACCGGCCTTCGATATGAGGCCCGCCAGAAGTAACCTAGTAGATATATGACTTTCAATTTGACTGAAAAGCTGGAGTGCGAGTGATACCACGCCCCTTGACGCCCCTCTCCTGGCATGGACGCCCCAATATAGGGAGGAATATTCGAGGAAGGGGGTTGACCGAGGCAGAGCCAGGGGTGTCCACGAAATGCCCTTAATGTTCTGAAAGTTGAGGTATGTCAGGCAGGTCTCCGCCATTATGGAGTGAGTTGGACCAAAAAGGTCGGGGCAGGTATGAAGGTGCTCCTGGAGAGTGAAGTGGATCAAGCGAACCGTAGAAGCCCCCCTATAGACGACGATAAGCCTCAAGCAACAGCTCAACAATATTTCCACCGAAGGAATATTTTTAGGATTGAGATCTGTAGATCCTATCCCCACCGCTAGGGCGTGGAAAAGCTCATCGAGTTGTAATAGCCTCTCCGAATGCGAGACCCACATCAGGGCTGCCATCCCGAGCCTTGTTTTCCCCCCGCCCTGATCTTTTATCCGTTCAAGAGTCGCTCCATAAACATCTCCCAAATCCAAGCCCTCCGTCATTGCCCCCAACTTTTGCCGCCTGCTATAAATCGTGGTTTCCCCAAGAATAGCATCCATGGTTAGGGAAATCAGTAGAAACCTAGATATATATATATTAGCGGCGAATGTGAAATATATTTCCCATCATATTGCCCACTTACGTTTCAGGAATATTCTTGGTAATGCTTTTGATGATTTGGTCCTCCAGACCACTATCCATTGCATCTAGAGATGTATCCCTGCTTAATCTCATCCGGACATATCCCACAATATCATCACCGTTGGGTTTTATGGATAAAACTGCTACTCTCCTGCCAAGATGCCTCTCAATCTCGCCCCCAATGTGCGCCCTCCCTGTCAGAAATATCCGTGTATTGGGGGAACTCTCAAGGATTTGTCTCAACGAACCCAGAACCTCAAGTCGATTCCCTTCCGCACACTCGTCTAGAGCATCAACACATATAAATGTCGGCTGTGAAGACGTGACAGCCTGTAGCATCTTTCACAATTTCCGGTACTCGTAGCCCCCTTCCACCAATGACCTTTTTGTGATCTTGAAACGTCTGATTTATTTCGTCCGGGATGCTCTTCAACCCACCCACAAGCTGCTTCAGCAGCGAACCGAGCATGTTTGCAGGATACTGCTCCTCCCGGGCTGCAAAATCAACATAGAAACATGCAACGGCCATGCTTTGCTCCTTAGCCTTATCGCATAACCTGTCCACCACCAGTGAGCTAGTATCGCTACACATCAGCACCAACCTCTCTTAGTTTTCATTATGAATTATCTCACTTGAAATAGGTCTTGCCGACGGCTGGATTGCCGCAGCAAAATAAAATCGCACAATCAGATCCCTCAAGCTGAGCACCGTCGCACCACCTTTGAAATTCACCAGTCTGCAGCAGCCATTCACCGACGTTCTCGGCCCGCCGAGTTCGAATATCTTGGTGCCGGATGCGGGGCTCAAGTGTAGAGAACCATGCTAGCATTTCAGACCGATCATCGGCAACACTATAGTGATTAGACACGTTGAAAGAGTTGACATTATTTGTGAAAATTTTCGACATTTTTCTTCTCTTCGTTGCTTCTGATGCGAAGAGGAGTAGATTCCTTAGTTAGGGGTGATGGAGTTCCTAGAAGCTCAAGAAAGGCTGCGGTTGTTGCCCAACCTTGTGCACTGCCAAAACCCCGGTAGGAAGAGTCACCTGCCGGTTTAACGGTCGTTTACCTAATTTTAGTTCAATTAGCAGTAGGAATGAACGTTGTACCGGTTGATAAATTTTTGTGTTGTACTGGTACCAGTAGGCTTACTCAAGTACAACGGCCCGAGAATAAGGGATTTATAAATCAGAAATAAATTATCCCCATCCTCTCATCTTCCCCATCCCTACAGCAACACGAATGGATCAGACAAGAGTATCCATCGAACAGAACGAATGTAACCCAGACCTCATCAAGCGCACTACACATGTCCCGAGGCCCAGAGCGCTTACCCATTGCAAAGGAAAGACTACCATTATAAGCGTTTTCCTCAAATCACGAAAGCGGGAGAAATGAAACCATCACCAGCACGCCAAAGCGCAGAGAAACATCGACAGTGGTCATCGGAAAAGCTAGTGTCCCCCTCTACAGCCAACACACTAGACTAACCCCCTATCACAGCGGTGGAACCTCCATCCGGGCTCCAAATAACGCACAAGTTTTGCTTGTCTCTCCCTTACTCTTTTCACCCGTTTCTCTTACCACCACTATTGGCCTATAAAAAATTCTGCCAGCCGCTCACGATCCTTAACCTTGGCCAGAAGTTTATCCTACCGATGTGGCGAGTCGAGGACCAGATACCGTGCCAAATAGTCCATTTTCCATTTGCGGTAGCACACACGATTCCTACAGCGTGCTCAGCCGACCCACAATAGTCCTAGCATCTTAGACTCGCCGACCCTCCCAGCCACTCACCGGCTTAGACAAGAGCTTGGTATATGGATACCCCTTGTGAGGTTCGCGCCAGGAGATATACTATCTAACGGACTCATTAGCTATCAGAATTGCGTATCACGAGGAAAGGAAAACCATGCATACATATCCTAGACTCGCTAGAACTCCCATCCACCGTAGTGCATAATATTCAACCATAATGAAGGGATTATTGCAGGCGCTTAGGACCGAGAAAATGGAATCCAAGGAAACAGGGCTCTGTGACTACCCTTGGGCCATTGAGCTATGCGTTATCCACATTGTGGGTGATAGCGAGTGTCAGAATTTTAGCACTCACAGTGGATATGGCAGGTTTTTGTTAGTATTAATAGCAATGGCGACGGTGGTGGTGATGTTGTATGGGAAAACTACTAGTGCTGTACTGTAGAGGTGGTATGGGAGACCCGTTGTGTAAGCGCAAAGTGAAAATGTGCGGTACAAAGCTTGTATTAGTACTCTTTCTCTATACCACAGCCAAATCAGATTTCACTAGTGGTACCAAGCCTCAATCCCACTGGCTGGAAGCTACAAGTACAAGTATGATACAAGTAAGAGATCCTGGGACAAACTTTAGCGAATTTCATCGAAGAATCCACACGTTCCTGTGTTACCTGATTCAGGGTTCAGAACTCGCCGGTCTGAGAGATGAGGCTCTTGTGGCTCAACGTCTCCATCACTCAGCCCCGCCCCAACCCCACCAGGAAATTTATACCACCAACAGTCCTTAGAGCAACCCTAACAGCAACAAAAACTCACACTTTACCGGGATCCCTTCCTCTCACTCGATCCTTTTCACTCCTTCCTCTCACTCGATTTCTCCCCACTCCTTCCTCTCACTCGATCCCCCCCCCACCCATTCTCTCACACGACCCCTCCAATTAACACCCAGTGCATGCGCTTTTTTCTATCCAGTTCAAGCCTATTAATCAAGCGCAAATACACTATTACCTTTTATCGCACAATGACGTCCGTTTGTTATCCTAGAACTTATAACGTACTGTTCCGCTTATTTTAGCCCTTCTTTTCCCTTACCCGCTAATGATGAAATACAGGGCGCTGTTACCGCTCTCAATACCTTGCAATCTAACTTTGCAGTATTGGATGAAATCCGCAAGTCCGGTAAGAAAATGAATGAATCGGCAAAAGCCGAAATGGTCGAATCTGTCCGTCAGTTGGGATACCAGGTTATTTCTCCCCTTGGGCTTACTATTCGCTACCTACTAATTCCCAACCTCCACACTAGCCTTCCGACTTCGACAGACTCAATATTATTCACGTTGCCGGCACTAAAGGCAAAGGGTCCACCTGCGCCTTCGCGGCCTCCATTCTAGCTCAGTATAAACCTTTGTGCATGGCAGTTAACAAGATCGGCTTGTATACCTCCCCGCATCTCCGTGCCGTTCGTGAGCGCATTCAGCTTGATGGGTCTCCGCTCTCGGAAAATCTTTTCGCAAAGTATTTCTTTGAAGTTTGGGACAGACTTGAAGCTTCGGCCTTCAAAGAGGGGCGCGATCCAACCGTCAAACCCGTTTACTTCCGCTTCCTCACTCTGGTGGCTTTCCACACATACCTCAGCGAGAACGTTGACACCGCGATTTTTGAGGTTGGTATTGGCGGTGAGTATGACTCTACCAATGTTATCCAGAAACCCACTGTAGTCGGCATCACTAGCTTAGGAATCGACCACACCGGAGTGTTGGGTAACACAATTGAGGAGATCGCCTGGCATAAGGCTGGCATCATCAAAGCTTCCGCCCGTACTTTCACAGTTCTGCAGCACCCACCTGCCATGGAGGTCATCCAGAAAAGAGCTGATGAAAAGGGATCCAAGGTCGAAGTCGTCGACGTTCACCCTCAAATCTTGTCACGTGAAGTCAGACTAGGTCTTCCTGCGCAATTCATGAATGGTAATGCCTCTCTCGCAGTTGCACTCGCGGCCGAGCACTTGACTTTGCTCGATATGAATCCCGGAATCATTAATGGGAAATTGCCCGAGAGATTTGTCAAAGGACTCGCTGAGGTCTCCTGGCCCGGAAGATGCCAAGTCCTTAAGATCAATGCAATTGAATGGTGTATCGATGGTGCTCATACCGCAGATAGTTTGGAGGCTTGTGGACAGTGGTTTGGCGCTAGAGCTCACGGGTAGGAGGAATTCCCTCCCTCATACTGATCTGAAGGTATTTTTGCTGATCCTAGAAAACCGATTTCGGCGGAACAGCATTGACAGGCGTGTCCTCATCTTCAACCAGCAAAATCGTGACTCTAATACTATGATTACCGCCTTGGCCAATTCCCTCAAAGGAATGCTAGGGGTCAACACAAGGATATTTGACGATGCCATCTTCTGTACTAACCTAACTTCCCTAGAACATAGTACCAAAGCAGGTTAGTTGGTCCGTACCGATGACCGTCGCAAGCACAACGCTAACCAAAACTTAGACCTCGTGAGTGCCGGAACCGATCCCGCAGCCCTAGCAACCCTCAGGGTTCAACACCAGCTTGCACAAGCATGGGCCCATGAAGTACGTGGTGGCTCGGATGTGCACGTAGTTCCAACCGTCAGGGAGGCCATCGGACTTGTTACCGCCATGAGTCACAAAGGTCGTGTCCAGGTCCTTGTCACCGGGAGTTTGCACCTTGTTGGCGCGTTCCTGGAAGTCCTCGGGGAAAAATATCCCCACATCGTCAATAGGCCTAATAGCCAACATTACGCGTAGACCTTTTTTCGACATCTACTTGTAGTGGTCAATTAAATTTATGTATTCTCGCCTATGATGCTGTATAACATACTCCACTCTTAAAAATCATAAAACCAACAAAAAACACATTTCGTGGTCCGTTCAAACGTTCGCTGTGAGATTTCGTGGTGTCCGTCCCAGGTCGCATTTCTATTGATTGCCCATTCTTACGCCTACCCACCTGCCAGCTTGCAGTATGGCTCCGTGCCTCCATCCCAGAACCATTCTTTTCAGCCTAGTAGCCTCAGCACACCCTCCACGGCATGAAAACAGTTTTATTTCATTTGGCAAGCTCGCCAGGCTAATATACGGTCTCTACAACAGGAAATAGAAAGTACACAATTATTCCAGAAATTAGCTTTAAAAGGGCTTGAGCGCGTAACTACGGACTTGATAAAGTTGCTTAGGCAAGCCTCTTTGTACCTCGGTCCGTACCACCTTCAGGCCAGCCTGTTTGAACAACGCGCGTAGCTTAGGATCGGTCCTGCCGGCCCCGTTAGCCCAGCTCGATGAAGGCCCCAAGAAAAAGATGAAGAGAACCCATGGAGTACCTCGTAACGCTACTGTCTCCCTCATCGTAAATGTCATCAGGGTCTGGGGCTATGTTTTCTTTGACAACAATGACCCCACCGGAAACTATGCCAACCTTACAGCGCTCCAGATAATCAGCCAACTGTTGGTCCTGTAGATGCCCTAAACACCATTGACTGAGGAAAATTAACACCTTGGATATTTCCAGACCCATCCGCCAGCTCGCCACCCATATCGCAGGACCAGACAGCCAAACTCACTTCCAGATTACCCAGTACACCCCCTCCTCCGGAACCCAACTCTCGAGTCCGACATTGTATATCTCGCCGATCCGCCCGCCATCGATCTCCTCCTTCAAATTGACCCTCGCCTGATCCGTAAACTTCCCAACCGGCTCGACAATATCCACACAAACCCTGCCGCCATTCAGCTTGGACAAAAAACCCTTCGTAACGCGCCCGATCCCGGCACCGCAATCAACGACCCTCGGCCTTGCTGACGTGGCGGGGGTCTCAGGAAGCTTAAGCTTTGCTATAAATGTACGGGAACCGACGAGATCGACGCGAGAAACCGACTCGAAGCCCCCGAGCATGCCTACCGGTAGGTCGCAAAAGAGTTTAGAAGAAGAAAAACACCAGTCGGAGGGGGGGGGGGGGGTAGCGATCGATGGCGGAATTAGAGTATTACCATTCGGTGTCGCGTCGACACTATTCCAGTATTCGAGAGATTTTTGCGCTGTAATGCCGGGAAAGAAAGAAGAAAAAAACAATCAGTAACGTCTGGTCGATTCGAGAGGGGTCAAGGACGCGCCCACCATCAATTAAGGCGTCCGGAGGAGCCTGGCCAGACATGTTGTCAGGGCTCGGATATCCGTGGAATCGCTGGCGCTGTTGTTGACAATTCGACAACCACCACCAAGTTCATAATTGCCTTGTGGATGATGGCTCAGATCGGGTTAGCCAAGACGAGTGATTCGGAATGATGGCACGTGTGGTTAGTCTGGTTATTCCGTTTGGGACTGAACCCTGCAGCGCATGACCAAAATACCGTAAGAGCCTTTCCTTCTTTCTTTTCTCTTCTTTCTTCCCCCCCCCTCTGCGTCAGATACTAGTACCGGACTTGCAGCCTCACAGCAGCACACTCCAAACTCAATCGTGCTAGAGAGAGCTAGTATGATGCCATCGGTTCCGGTCAAGCCAAGTTCTGTGGGTCAATGACTTCAACTGACCCTGATCAGGACTCAGGACCCAAGTCCTTGCCCGCCTTTTAAGACTGCATCCTAGTACTTCCATGGTATTGACGGTTCACTAGTACTAGTACTGTACTTCCAAGTCACTCCGACCCACCTTCTCCCTTTCCAAAGAAAGAGGCCTTCCTCGGATACACCGTCATCGCCTACAGGAGAGGTTTCCTTCCGGGTCCTCTCGTTCTCCAAGTCCGAGATCGCCTCTCCATCGGGATCAGAGACCAGATGTATCGGCACCGAGCAGAAATGATCTCGTGTTCCGAAAAAGAAAGGAAAGGGAAAAAACGAGAGGAAAATGCAACCAAGAAAAAAGAAAAAAAGAAAAAAAAACACTGGTCACGCATTTGCGGGTAATAAATAATACTCGTAAGAGTAAGAGTCATGATGCCGAATGGAAACCTACCCTCTCACGAGCAAGTATGCCCCCCCATGCTACCAGTATCATATCCTATCTACGGTACGGAACTTGCCTCCGGAGATAATGGGGAAAAAAACGAAATTGACATCTTCGGATCCCCATATTTCGTATCCTGATATGTGCCTTAACGCTCTGGGGATCTGGCCTGTCAAGATCAAGGCGAGCGGGCTGACTGCGCTACCGCTGCACCGGACACCCTCGAGGTACTCGAGTATATGTGGCGGTGTCTTGGCAGCAGCGATGACCGCTGGTTGCTGGTATGGTGCCGGGCACTTGAAATCAACCCCGATGGGTAATTCATTTTACTTACATAATGCATACAAAATAGTTGTTTCTGGCTAAGATAGCCTTGACGGGGCCGCAGGTGGGTGGTTTGGAATTTCACCATCTCCACAAATACCGTATTGCTCTCATTGAAAATCAGAGAAGTGTAGAACCAGGGAGGAATGCCTTCTGAAAATCTCTATGAAGACATAGTCTATCTTCCTCAAAATGTGGTTTCAGTCGGAAGTTTCCGAAAATTAGTACCACGTCGATTTTTAGTTGGTTTCTAGTGCCCGGCACCAGTGGCTTGCCTACAATCCGCGAGGTGTGGTCCATGGTTGCTGCCAAGACGCCACCGCATACCTCGGGCGGCACAAGAACTTCAGGACGCGAGTATGCATGGAATGGCAGGAGCGCACCGTAACCGTAATCGTAAGCGCAGCTTTGTGTTCGACATCGCTCTCGCTTTTCGTTGCCGGTCTCGGTACTACGGTGGCTAAATTCTTTGTATCTCAAGACAAGTATGACATGATTAAAAACCCCGGCCAGCCAACCAACGGCCAACATATCGTGTGCTTCCTTGCTCACTTACTAACGATACCGTATGATACCACAAGAGTGGGGAGGGGACCGAATCCCGGGCGCCCCCGCACAATGCTCACTCCCACTCTTCAGTGGAGTACGGTACCGGTACCACTGCAATCCGGTTCAATGCTAGCGGTGGAAGCTGGAACTACCCGAATCTCCGCCCGCCCCGGCATCCTCGCTTCAAGTTCGGGCTGCGTGCGAGCTTGGCACTCCGATAACCTAAGTCCAAGATAATCTACGTTACAGTGACCAGTTGAAGTCTAAGAACATGATTTCATAGGTACCCGGGGGGGGGGGGGGGCCTTTAAAACTGGAAAACTATTTCTGCTGATCCCATGCAATTCTCTATAGAGAAAAGGGTTATGCTTTCCGGTTCTTGATGGCCCCCTCCCGAGTGCCGCAGCCATAATAATACCATAGTTCTCAAAAGCAAGGCAGGAAGGATGCTTTTATCCCCCCCGCCCCCATCAGAGAGGCTTTTTTCTCGCTCTCAAAGTGGCGGCAGCGAGAGGCTACTGGATGGCTTATTGGCTGTGTAGTAGGCTGCCCCCGTCCAGATATCATGATTGGGGGTGAATGTGATATGTAGTCTGGTTCATAATGAATCGCGCCTCCTTAGCAGCACCGGTACTCGAACACTAGTAATTGGAGAAAGGCCTACAGTACCGGTAATGGTGCTCCTACCGCAATTCGTCTACAGAAGTTAGTCTGGGAGTGTGCCAAGGTCCTTATATCCACAGTATCTATTTATTTGTGATGTCAGGCTTTCGGCAATCAAGACTTCATCCACGTTGGGGGAGGCACACAGTACCTGTGCCGCTATCGTCCTTGTGAATTCTCCGGACGTACTGTACGATGCGATGGCCGAGATAAACACACCGGCAGGACCCGCCCACCCACCCTTGCGAACAGCCATGGGGAAATTCTGAATACGATCAGATCAAGCAGGATACAGTTTCAGAAATGAGAAGAAAAAAAGAAAAGATGGGGGGGGTCAGACAAAAGGATTTAGCGTAGTTTTACCTTTTGAACCCTTGGCGACGGGTGGGTGTGGTTGTGGTACAGGCAGACGAACGGGCGAACCTTTTCAATACCATGTTTTTGGCGAGAAGCCCCCTCCGGATACCAATGACCGAGAAATATGCCATCGAAAAAGTGAAACCTGTGCAAAGAACTACCCTGTCTTCGGCCCACCATAAACGACCTCTCCCTATCACCCAGTTTGGAAAAATGCCAGCAAGCCTCAAGTAATTCTTGATTTTTTTTATAGGATTTTTACAATTGCATGCATGCATGCATGTTTGGGGAATAACAAGAGAGGGAACTGCATGCATGGACAAATGCTTTGCCGTCCATTGAAATGCGAAACCTTGTGATGATAGTACGTTCTAGCCAAGAATGGGTACTGTAAAGGTACCCCCCTGCTTTCCATGATTTTCTAAAAGCTTCCTCGTAGACGAACCGGTAGTGAAACCGGTAATTAGGCCAAGAGCCTCCAAGTCAAGACGACCATGAACCCTTCTCAACCAAGTTTCCATCCCCCCCTTCTCACAAGGGAAAGACGTAAGGACGATATGCGATACTACAAGTATCCAACTACAAGACATACGGGTAGTCATTTTTTTGCATTTTCAGATCCTAATTCTTGTTGCCGTTCTCGTCCGTAATGCAGGCTGAAGCGGGATAGGATATAGGTGCATACAAAGCCAAGTTTTTCTCTCTCTTCCAGGTTTCTACTCTTTAGTATCGGGGCTGATCAAGTGCCGACACCGTGAGAGCAGAGATGCAATGCGGTAAATTAGGAAGACTTTCTTTTGCCAGCAAGGTTTCCAAGACTATCCAGTGACTTCGACTCGTGTCAAGCCGTTCCATTCCCTCGTCCTCATAGGTGCGGAGAATAATGGCAGCTTGACTCAACGATTGATTGACAAATCGACGAAACCCAATATATCTACCGTGCGATACCACACTCATCGAGCGCGATATGTGCTGTGCCGTGGTCCGTGGAGTAAAAGGACTACGAAGGTACAGCTGTACCTTCGTAAAACAGCCCCCAGCAGCACAGCAGCCAGCAGGAGGGGGGAGGAACAAGAATCCGGCCCTTGCGTTCTTCTTGCCCTAATACACCTTCCCTTCTATAAGTCTTCCACCGGCAATCTCCATCTACGATAATACGCAAGCACCAACAGACCGCCTATCTAGGAAGTCTCGCCGTGATTCCTCTGCCGTGTCATGCGGAGTAACCTAGTATATTATCGCAAAATATGATATTCAAGAAATTCAAGGTACCCAGCAGCGCTGTTCTCTTCTCAGTAGGGGAAATAGATGGGGGAAGAATGGGGAAGAAGACAGGGGAGAAGGAATGGGGTGAGAGGGTGGGGGGGGGGTTTGAAAATCCGCACAACCTGTTGTACCTATCACTCCTCCACTCACTGGGCGGTAGACTACTTGGTCAGTCCTGCTCGAGTACCGTACCTCGGGAAAGTTACATGTATAATACGGAGCAGATTATGAAATTATTTGCGCACGTGCAAGAAATACCTTGCCCTACGTGGCATCCCATTCTAGCAGATCAAGGGAAACAGAGGGAAAAATAGAGGACACCAAACTGAAAGTTGCTTGAGATAGGTATCAACAGTGGTTTAGACGATTATGGTTCAAAAGAGGTAACCATAGGGCCGCCGTTCTTGGTTGAATTGGCTTGCTGCCTGCTTGCTCGCTCGCTCCTGCGACCAGCCCCCCCACTCACCCCGCGAACAACAATAATAGACCCCAGAAACCAACAAAAAAGCCAAAAGCCGTCTAGTTGACGTCACTTGCTTTAGCCACCTCGAGAGGTCTATTCCCCGGCATCCGGCCAGGCGGGCGGTAAATTACGGTAACCGATTCCCTTCAGAGTCCCCGAGGAGGGACAGAAAGCAACTCAAGAGAAAGTACCCAGTACGGTAGGAAAAAGAAAAGAATGAGAAAAAAAAACAAGCTTTCATGTGAATTTTTTTCGTTTGCGAACTAAACCCATTACTAGTGTGCGACCTCACCCAGCGCTTTTCCTTTCTTTTTTCTTTCGCCCCACCAAACAAAGCCTTGTTCGGTTCCTGCCTTCTCACACCGTTCCCCTTGTATATACCGGCAATATGGGTTCAAGCAAAAAAAAAAACCCCCCCCCCCCCAGTCAATCAGCAGTCAGTCCTCTACACATAGATGCTTTTTTTGTTTTTCTTTTCCAACGCCGAAAAGTGGGAAGCGAGGACAGTAAGCCGGGAAGTTTGCGCCTTCAATTACTTGGCCCATTGTCAAGAACAGCTGATAATCCCAAAATATTACGCTGGGTTATCATAACTGCGCAGAGAAGGGGAAATGAAAGAAGGAATAAATGGAAACATAGTGGAGGAAGGGAGGGAGAATTGTTTTTAAAAAAAGAAGTAAAAATGGGGGGAAAACTCCAAATGTTAATTCCAACCCCAAGTTCGTGATATTTTTAGCCATCAGAAAGTGACAAATGCCGAAAGGAAGCCCAGGTTGCTTCTTCCTCCAGTCGCACAGGTGGCCAACCGCTAAAGGCCATATCGGCCCTCAATCGATCTTTAGATGGCAGTTTGTCCAGGTGCACTCGTACCTCTGCCGGAAGATCAACCTCCCACTTCTCAGCAAATATGGAGACCATTAGTAGCATTAGCCCTGCGATGGGCCAGCAATCTTTCATCTCTAGCAGGGTTTCGACGCCCCGAACTAAGCCGTCCGCCTCGTTTTGTGCATCGAGCAAGAGGGTTTGGCAAGCGGTGAAGACAAAGTGGGGGACGGTATTCGGGAATCTTTGCCAACTGTGATAGTTCCGAAATTGGTCTGATATAACCAGGATCTCCCTTGCCGTCTCAAGGCAGATTGCCTTAGGAGAGGGTGCGAAGTTATCAATCTTCACCTCTAAGAATGGTCGGAAGAGAGTGATAACTGCGGCCCGGTGGTACATGCTAATGACAGGATGTTTTAGAAATACCTCCTCTGAGAGATGGATTGGAAACACTGCTTACTGGAGCCACAGGGAGTGTGGCACTCGGTTCCTGGTGTCGAATTGCAACTCGAGGGGCTGCTTAACCTTCCAAGTTTTCAAGCGGTCATATAGCTCATGGAGTTTCCTCACAGTGAAAACCTGTCTGGGGGCATAAAACGCGAAGGTAATATCCCTAACAATCCCCGACAAGATTATGAATTGACTAAAGTTCTGGTCAAACAGTGTGGATCCGGTGGGCCGTGCATCGATTTCGTTACTCGAGATCCCTCCCCCTACTTCGTCTGCTAAATCGCCCGCCTGGAGCACTGGAAGAGGCAGCCGTTCACCTTCGAGCTGAGGGAGTCGTGCTAAAACGAACGACCACGCCCTACATCGCAGATTCTTAGCCTCGAATCACAGGACAAGGGAAGTACCCTGAGGATAAGGCTTCCGCACAGATCGAGGCAGTATGACCCCCAATAAGTCATCCTTTGAACTTCCACCTTAGGGTCCCTAGGATCCCCATTCATTCCTTCGCAAAAACTTCTCTCCGAAGCCAGACGGAATGCCAGGCTACAGTACATCAATCCCTTCACATCCCGGGAATATCCCCCCTCACGAATCCCCATGATTGCGAGAGCTTGAATAACTGTAACGCTGATGTTTTCTATCATATTCTCCTGATCAAGCAGCCGTAGTGCTTCAGTGAAAAAGTGATCACCCCGGGTTCCCCAGTCTCCCCGTTCGGCCTGAGCTTCCGTCCTATCGGAAAAGGTGCATGCCATGGAGAGAACAGCGTTTACCAGAAGCTTGCTGCAAAAGTCTGTCCTACCACAAACAAGGTCCTCGAGAAATATCTTTTCCGAAAACAAAGCATAGTAGGTATGCTCCCATGTAAAGTAGAGAGAGAGGAGATGTCCAATGAATTCGGTGTCATCCGTCACGCTCGTCCATGACAGCACGTTCATCAAGTAATCCTCCTCGGCGATGTCCCCCTTCGTCCTACGGAAGACATTTTCAAGAAATTGGCTCCCTTCAGCATACTCCGTATAATCTGTCGAGGTGTCCGAAATTCCTAGGTCCGTCGATAGGGCCATGGAGGATGACCGCTGTGTTGAGGTCGTTGGTGTTGTAGGCTCTGGTGTCTCGAAGGGGTTTTCTCGTATGAAATTGGCAATTTCGGTGTAGTCCTCATTTGACCTGAGTCGGGTGATGATAGGCTGGACGTATTCATCCGGAGCACTCCTTATGGTTCCCAAGATGCAGTTGAAGGTGCTGTTGTCCTCAGATAGCTCGTTGATATGTCGTTTTAGAGCGCCAGCCCGACGGCCATCACTTTGTTTATCGTACACACACTGTGACTGATTGTTAGAAACACATGACGCACAGGGTGCCTTTCCATCGCACTGTTAATTTGCTGCCCATGTAAGCCCATGTCATCATACCGTGGTTGGAACCCGTTCCTGTCATGCGCAGTTCTTGGACACTAACCTTGGACCTCCGCTTCCGACAGGGCATACAGGCGCTCGCCACGCAGCTCCTCTTCATCCGCCTCTCTAGAGGCTTCAGTGACCTCCTCTCGTCACCCGGGTTGGTAGAGGGTTTCGGCAGTAATCGTCGAGACATTTTTCGGGGGGGTAAGTTTGATCTTGTCGGGGAGATTTTCGGCCCTGCGAGAGCCAGTTAAGCTTAGGGTATGACCAGGGAAGAGTTTTCTGCGATCTTGGGCATTCACGAGAAGTTGACCCCTGCTCTTGAACCTTATGGGGAGAAAACCGAGTGCCTTGGCAAGAAGGGTCTGCTGTCCAACTGCTGCCTTGCTAGGATCAGGCAGCTCTTTTCTCCCAACTAGGGTCCCGGCAACACTTAAATTGATGGTAAATATGACCACTGGCAGCGGAGCTCAATGACCGGCAGATTACGATTGGCGCGGAGGGCGACCTGGTGCTACCACCATGATAATAAGGAACCCTGGCGACATTGTGCAGACGCTCGCTTCCATAGACTCCCTCGAGAAGTCGAGGGGAAGGACAATTGCTGTCTGGTTCGTTAGAAAATGCCCTCAAATCCCGGTTTTCGATTGCTTCGCCTAATGTCCTATGATGGCAGCCTCAGGTTCACATGAGGCTTTTGCCGCTGCTGGTCACTGGGGTCAGAGAGGTGGCGATATGGTATGACAGACAGATAGCCAGGGATCTGCCCCCCAGTGCTAAATGTTTTAGAAGAGAGTCACGCAGCACGTACAATCGCGAGTGACTTCTTGTGACTCCCGGACTTAATTTCGGTAATCGGGTCAACTGGTTGCGCTCAAACCAGCCCGTAAGATTTCCATGATAGACAACTAACCGTACTCGCAAGTCTATACTAAGAGAAAGACTACCCGATACCGAATTTCAGTGAGAAAGTGTGAATAAACCCTGATTTTCTCACCAAGATCCTGTGCCCAGCGTTTTCCTTGGCAAAGGCCGGCGAGTAGAAAAGCCAAGCAGCCCCCGCATTCTTCGCCTAGAAACTTCCATAGCAGTCTTTGCCAGTTGTATCGAGATATTTGGAGCCAGTACGATACCACAATTAGCCTTGATTGTCAGGTTGAATCCTCACAATTGCTGCCCAACCTGCACAGTTTCAACTGACCCCAAGAATCCCGTTGATATTAAGGCGCGAAGGGCAGGTACGGCAACCGACGCCGTGAATAAGGATTTTCATTCCCACCGGTGGCCGATTCAGATATGTTTCTTAATTAGAACTTGTTCCGCAGCACCCCTGCATTATATATACATCCGGAAGCCCGCAGGTAGAGAAAACCATTTTATCTCTCGAGTGATATCCAGTGAAGATTAAAACGGGTGTCAGCATCCAGCAATTGCGGAGTGATGGGTTTGGCATGAGAGGGCGACTCTAATTTCCTAGGTTTACTCTGCTATTTCCAGTAGAATGTCACGACTTTGCTTTAGCTCGGGCAATTTTGCTCTTCCTTGCAACGTGGGTCCGTGAGAAAATGTGACTTTCCTGTGTCCTAGTCCCTCCTCCATGGTAGAGCAGCAGCCAGGGCCCCGATGCCCTCCCCACCATCCACGATGGCGGTGTCCTTCTGTTTGGCGCTGGGATCGGAGGGGCAAGCTGGCAAATGATTCAAACCTTTCCATCGGCACGGTATTCACCCTGCCAGCCTCAGGAACTCCTACGGGGCTTCCCGAGAATCGCTTCTTGTTTTCTCTCAGGGCCGGCCCCAACGCTTGGGGCTGATGGGAAGACTGAAGCTTTGACAATGTCCCTCCGCGCTCCAACTCCCAATGTTAACGAATCATTTCTTGTCTCACATATGAACAAGGTAGCACTTTTAGGGTTTACGTACTAGTAGGCAGGCCTAGGGCAGGTTCTATTGGACGAAAATCCGCGCTTTAACCGAGAGCCAAGACGGCATTGCGCTCGGGATTCGTAGACGGGAATTCACTACCCGTATGTACCCCCCACTGAGGCGCAGATCCTTGGCGCCAAGGTGGCCGGGGTATCTTCGAAATTCGCCAGAATTTCCCTGAAGCATAACAGACATTGTTCCAATCGTACCGTGCTTCAAGTACAAGTAACCACATGCACAGCTTCTTGATACCGCTGATCATCTCCAAATGTCCGGCGGCTGGGGTGGATGGATTTGGGCCTTCCCAAGCTCGGAGGCGGGTTTTTCCACATCGAAAACAACTGGTGAGCAGATCCAAGTGGATGCTAGCTTCTGCTCTTGAGCCTACTCGAGCGCAAGCATCAGGCGGCAGGTTCCAACTTCCGAAGACAGCGATCTAGAATAGGATGTGCACATTTTAGAACGTAGGTCACAGCCTTCTACTCGAGCGCTGTGCTCGAATAGTACTTGTACTACGCAGAGGTAGCGTATGCTAATTTGTTAGGAGAGATCCATGAAGAATGGGATTAGGTGGTCGAACCAGCACTACAGTATTTCGGTTCTGAAAAAGCTCCGCGGTATAGCCAACCGGTGCCTTATTCTTAGCAGCCTTTTGGCTTGATATAGCGCCAGCACGGCACCCTACAGTACTGTACTCGAGTACAGTACTCGAGTACAAGCATCTCACAGATCAACATATTCCGAGACAGCCTATGTATTTAGTGTGCTGCACTTGCAGGCTCAATAGCGCTATCATTGGACGCGTCACAAAAAGCCTCCATGCACAACTTTCGGCCGAGAGTGGTCTCTAGGAAATCATGTATTAGTAACCCGTGATCCACGCCGATACCGCAAAATTAGCCTGTATCAACTGTGAGGAACAGTTTCCCTAAAAAGCGAGCTTGCCGCTGCTTTGGGAGTTTAGTCGGGGAGCGGCCAAGGCGTTTGCCTGACTGGTTCGGCCAGAATTGTAAGGAAATATCGCTATCAATTCAAGTACTGTGGGAGGCGTTCTTTCGTGGGTGTTGGCAATCTTGACGGTTGACGGTTCTGGTGAAGGTCACCAGCAAGAGAAAACGAAAGAAACTGAAATTGATAAATTGAAGTTGAAAGCTGAACACTGATGGTTATGATAAACCGAAGTGATCAGCTCTTAGAAAAGTGATGAAGGATGATGAATGAAGAACGGTTCCCATCAACCGGAAAAAATCCACCCTTGACCTCCGTCCGCCGTCCCTCCAAAAAGTCTTCTACACTGATTAACTAACAAACCCTTATCCACCAAGACTGCTCACTTGCGCGACTATGTAACAAGCTATGCAATCCACGACAATAACAAAAATTAAAGGAAAGTTATCTAAGGGTTCGATAGTATAGTACTTGAGTACTTATACTACTAGTGGTACAGTGTTAATCTTTGAGTATAATATTATAATGCTTTTATTACTTATTGGCATGATATGATTGTACGAGTACTTAGCTCGCCGGACCAAAGTTGCATTTTTTGTTTTGGCGAGTCACCACTGAGAAAACGGGACCTAGCCAGACGAACACGGTACGGGTAGAGTGGCCTAACTGATCGTCGAGAATTTCACTTTAGCCCTGATAATGACCGGTTTTCTCCAGGATGCTAACAAGGACTTGTTACATGGCGTTTGAGGGTACCGATGGTGATATCGTAAGCTACGTTGGCACTGCACTCGAGTACAGTACGGACTGATTCTAGGAGTGGCTTGCACCAAGTACTCCCTGTTCTGCGTTCGAATCTTCAGTTCCTCAATGGTCCTCATATCCGTTAAGGATGGACCCAGCGGGCTCTTTTCTAGGTGATATTTAGGCCACACACACACCTCGATCTTTCCCCAGGGTATCAACATGGTCGCCTTCTAGTCCCCGCCCCATATAGGGAGGTTTAAGTACTAGGAGCAGCTCCTACCAGTGGTGGTCTTGACCATCAGATGCTAATTAACCAAGAACGACTCCGGGTTGGTTTCTGAAGCCTGGATTGCCCTCTGAATGGAATTTTGATGCTCTCCGTAACGTGGCTGGGGCAACGGCAGCAGGCAGAAGCGGGACAAACACAACCGGCCCGGGCAAATGCACTGTGCTATAAACCCCCCGTTTCGCCTCTGTTCGGATCTCGAACCCCCCAGTGTGCACACAGTGTGCTCGGGTGAGGGTGAAAATATTTGGACAAGCAGTGGGCGGTGGAATTACTCGAATTGGTGGTTATCTTACTTTTTGGTTCTTTGATACTCCTTCCAAGGTATATGCTCAGGCCTCCCTAGAGGTGACATAGCATCGTACGGTCTAAGCCAGAGCTAAGTACTACAGGTGGAACTTCAGTGTTGTTTAACTCTGGTTGGATGGGCGACCTAACCCCCGAGCTTTCTAGGCCGCCGGCGCGCGACGGACCCTCTAACACAACCTAGACATCGTCATATCGGCCACCATGTTGACATTAAAGTTAAGGCCGCTTCCAAAAGTTACATTAACTCAAGCGTTGCTTGAGCAATTCCAAATTCTAAACGGAATTCGAGCTCGCATAAGTGCTAAGCCTAAGCTTGGAAATATCATAAACTATCGTCGACCAACCGGCGTCAGCGACCCGTTGGTTCATCAGCAAAGAAGAGGACGGGAGCTGAAGATTCACCGGGCACGGTAATGGAATCAGCAGTAATCTGGGGCCGCCTTAAGGTTTGAGTTTCTGGTGCCCTGGCTGGGGGTGCTCGCTCGCAAATGGGTAGTACGTATTAATCAGGTTGCTTTTTGTGGACGTCACAACGATAGTGATATCGTGCATGGTACGGTATTGTGCTGGTAGGCTATTGCATAATTGGCACATAATTAAGCACCACTCCGCTCTGGATAGCTGACTCCACGTCGAAACGAGGGGGGTAACCATTACAGTATGGACTAAAGTACAAAGAAATAGAGCTTTTTTTTCCGGAAAACTCGTCGTTGAATGTCTAGACATAAAAGTACACGAAAAAAGAACGCTCCGATTAAGTTCAAATTGCTGAGTCATGGGAATAGCATTGATTGTGACAACTTCAAGCCAGGTAGCTCTTTTATTAATCCTCTCCGATCTTAGGGGCAAGATAGAACCGGACAAAGCCACTGCCCATTGCGTACCTAAAACATCTAAATTAGCCACGGGTCACAGATCAGGCAACTGGAATTACTCACTCGACCAGCAGGGGGACCTCGTTGGAGAGCGAAAGGGTAACGACAGAAGACAGCGCACTCGCTTTGCAGAAGTTGACGAGGTATTTCAGTGAGAAGGTGAGTGTAACAGACTCGGTAAGCTCGATTTTGGTGGATAGTTCCGGCTTATCGACATTATTCTGCTGACGAAGGGTGACAGATCCACTCCCGATGTCACCACTGCAGGAAAATTTGACACCTTCTTTGGAGGCTTCGATGGTGACTATAAAATTTTAGTTCATTTGTTCCGACTTAGCCAGACGGCATTTATTGCATACCAGAATCCGACAACTGAATCAAGTCTCTGCAGATTCTCTGGAACTCAACACTGGGCATTGAGATCGCTGCTGCGTACTCGGTTTCGGGAATCCCTAGGTGCTCTTGGTCGATATCCATCAATTTGAGCTCATACTCGCTAATACGATCGTTTTCGGCATTCTCAAAGATGAGGCTCAAGGTGTCCGGTGCATCTTCTGCCTTCAAGGTCAAGATGTCCTCGTTCTGGGCACAGCGGAGGACTTTCGTAAGAGACGTAAGATTGATACCGAGGGCAATGTTACGGTCCAAACGGTATGGGCTGAATCCCTCAGACTTGAGAAGCATAGAAACGAGTGCAACGTGTGAATTGTCCATAGCCTGAAGGGCAATTCCGGTATCGTTGCAATCGAAATTAATATCTTGAACGAGATCCCTGATTGCATCGACAACCTACAAGGATTTATACAAGTTAATTGCATTCATGAAGTAGTGGGTGCACACAGGGTAGCTTATCCACCTTTTTTAAGACACCCGCTTGTTCAAGACGAGCTTCCAACACTATAGAAATCCATCAGCAAACACAATTTTGGGAAGATCAGGAGCGGATGGTAGCTACTCTTGTAGTTATTTTATGAGGTATTGACGGATGCTAATTGGATTAAAGGTAGATGATGAATGGTGGTGAGGATGAGATTCGTGATGTGTTGTGTTGGCGGGCGAAGAAATGAAGAAAGGAGGAGCAGGTGGTATTAATTGAAGGAGCGACGCGACAAATTTGGCGACGCGTGGTTACGCGCCAAGGATTCCGTGCTTATGTAACACTGAAGGTTGGTACAAAGCTCCTAGAAGAGCCCTAGATACCAAGAGATGTGTATGAACCTTGATTGACACCCTTGCTTTCCTGTTTGGGTATAAGATTTCATAATACCTACATATCTAGGCCCTAATCGTTTTACTCATTGTTTTGTTGCGCCTTAGCCGGTCTGTCGGTGTAGATCCATAGATCTGGGCGATCTGAACCACTTGCCGTCAACCCATCGACCCCCCGACCTTACCAACAACGCTGTCGGCTCGAGCAATATGGAATCCGTACTCAAAACCCCCTTTCCTGCTTCCACCAAAAGGGCGACCTCCATGATCGATGGGATCTCCACCGAATCAACTGTGGTTTACTTTGCCGATAAGATAATGATTACTCTGAGCCAAGACGGCAGGCTTGCTCAATGGGTAGGTATCCCACCGCTTTCCCCACTGCTAAGATGATGTTTATATCGATAGTAACAGTTTCATGTCTCGTTGGATACCAATAATTCAGCCCTCATCGGAGCTCAATCGGCTGAAGACGAAGATGGTCTGCTCCCGCTTGCTCACTTAACACCCACCACATTGCTTGGCGGAGCGGTCCAATCAAGAGAATCGTTCGGCCAATTGATAGCAGCTCAGCTTGCTTCGGCCATATCCATGAGAAACAAGGATGAAGGAAGGATGGTGGTTTTGGGGCTGGGATTGAAGAAGGAGGAGCTAGAGAGGGATGGGTTCATCCAACTCATCGAGCTGGTCGGAAAGTGTCTATAATATTTAGATAAGCCCGATCAACTAGAATAATTACTCACTCGAGTGTTCTCTGCTCGTTTGGTTCCCTTCCTTTTCTAATGAATCCAACGGTCTATTCAAAACTTCCTACGGTCAATGGTTTTCAATGGTGTTCGGCTGTTGCGGTGAAGAGCATCCAATAGCTCATCCCGGAATCGTGAATCAAATGGACACCCCATATAGGGCAATTTCGGTGAAGCCTTATCCATGTGTGCTTGCACACGTAACCAGGGGTCTTTGGTGTCTACGTTTGCTCGAAGACCAGCTTGCCTCGTGGGAGACAGTCCCGGAATTACCCTGCTAGCTTAAAGATGGCTTTTATCTCGCAAATTTGGAATAATTATAGCAAATGGGGCTACTACATACGTCTGCTTATCGGGGCACTGGCATCGAGCATTTGCTTGGCTACTTCAGGTATTAAACAAAGATGAGAAATATATCAAGTAGCAGATGCGAGTGATATTATATGATGGTTTAGTAACCACCAAGCTGCTAGCAAGATTCATCACCATTGAGATAGAGTATGGAATTTTATCATGTGTCCGGTTACCTGCGCATAACTGCTTGGTAGTCCCCTGGCAAAAAGCCCCTACTGGACTCAATCTTAGAATGGGACCCTCCCTATCCCAAGCAGTCAGAAAATCGGGGTCACGGGATGGAAATAGGGTTTCACAGTTCAATGCGTATAGGAAACTCTTACCGTGTGATTTCAGTAGGGGGTGAAGCGTTACGAGTACCACGATTACTGGGCTTAAAAGTGCTATAGCACACGCTATGTTATACGCATAAAAAAAACAATTTCTCAAGTACAGCAGCTCACGGCGAGAGCGGTCACCCCGAGAACTCCCATAGAACTCTTATAGGACAGTGATTATTTGTCTGGGCATTCTCTCGTTATACCGTGGCCTTGCTTTGCCATGGAATACTCTATCCCAGAAAGCAAAGGCGTCCAGGTGCGGCCCAGGTTTTAGCGACAAACTAGCTCGCTGCTGATGGAGGTTTAAAATAGGGGCTGGTTTCTCTGTCTCACGGGCTCAGCCCAGGGGGGCTTGGTACTAGCTTAAGCCTCCTGGGCGTTGAGGTTACACATCCATCCAACACATTGCTTTGGTCTATCATACCGGTATGGGTGGTTCGGGCCAGGTAATTTTTGAGACCAGAAGGTATTTGGTCAGGGTGGTGGTGTTGGCCGAGCCACTCGAGTGATAAACTGAGACTCTCCGCACAATCGGCGCACAGGCCCGCCAGAGGGCCATCAGGCCAGACAAAACACCCAACCACTGGTTGAAGGAGCAGGGCCAGTTACGACGTCTCCCCGCTTGGTTCGGAAGATCAGTACTCGCTTATCCCTCGAGTCTTGTGTGCGGAGAGATGCAGATACTCGAGTACTCGTCCCAGGGAAGAAGTACCGGTATTTGAAAATACGAGTTTTGAGTTTGTATGGGCGCTCAGATAATCGCAGGGGTTATACCATATATATTTTTAATTACTGTTTCCGGATAATTCTTGCCTGGGACGAGTATGTAATTGTGCTCTCACGTCCTGTGTTAGGGGATACGGGTTGGCAGGGTATTATCACTTCTTATCACTCGGTTTGCCCGGCCGTTCGCTAGTTTACTAAGGGCGCAGCTGGCCATAACTGGGTGGTAGCTGGGATCGTGGTCTTGGGACTATTGATTGGCGAATTATCAAAGGTATGTGCTATTTCCTAGTGTAGTACACAGCTTTTTGATTTCGTTCTCCACAAACGGGTTGCTTGAGTAAAAGGCCACTGGTGTCACAACTCATGGTATATTTTAGGGGTGCAGCTGGGGGCCGCTGGGGTCATTTGGCACCGGATCCCTTTGGACTAATGACAAACATAATTTTTGTGAGATGGGGTGCTTTCTGTTTTTTGACCACCCGATACGAAGGAGGATTTTGTGCGACCTATAGCATGGCGGTGCTAACGAGATCATTATGCTTTGTGCCTAGCTCGCATAAATTGCCTTTTTACAAGTATCCTTTCTAGTGTCTAACCCTGCCCAATCTGTCATTTCTGGTTGGTGAAAGCTTATCCGGGTATAATTCCAAAGCCCATATTGGTGATCTGATTCCAAAACCAAACTTTTAGATGGAGCTTTTAAACACCTTGTGAAATTGGTAAAAGGGGACCTTGCGATCTGGGGTCGGCCATCCCGTTCTTAATAAGTTCAACTAAGGAGAGGGATTCGATCGGTCGCGTTTCATATGGATTCGCTAATGGTTACACTATGACACCTATTTGGAATTTATGATAATAGGTTATCGCATGACCAAACGATGGGCTTTGCTGCCAGCACACCATCAACTGCTATAAGTGAAGAAATTTTGTTTAGTCGAGAATCTTTTCGGTGTCTGCACGGTGCAGGACGAAGCCAGGATACCGACTCACGGCGTTTATCGCACCACAAAGTCATGGGGTTCGGTATATCGTAAAAGCTCGTGAAATCTACTATCTCTGTCAGTCCTGTAATCCCGAGATCCGGAGACAAAAGCTCCTGGAAAGGATTAGAGCTTTCCTGACACGGTAGGAAATCGGCCCTCAGTGCATGTTGGACCTCATTAACTGCTATTCGTAATTCTTTTGACTTGTCAGACTAAACCTATCCTGGGCTGACGGGTAGATTTCCGCTGATACCGGTAATCTGATAGTGGATTTTACGAGATCTTACGGGTGTCAAAGTAGGATCGTGGTGCCTCCTCGGCCCCCATGGGTGGGGGCGGTTTAGTGATTTTTCGAGGGCTTGCTTGCAGGGGTCCGCAGACTCTGTGCCTGAGACACGACAAGGGCAAGATATAACTTTGGAGCTATTTCTCGAACGTAAGTTAGGGTTATACCTTTACCGGATATTGGGATCGTTCCTTATTGATGCTACAATTAGGCCTTATCGAGATGCTTTCTGTAGCCAATTGGATGGGTTCCGGCTCGCTGGGATATCGACCCCTTCTCAAGTGCGAGGGTATACCGATGGGTTATTTGGCATCAGGCACAGGTGCCGATGCGCCTAGTTCCCAGGATCCCGCTGCTTGTTGAGGGATTCTTCGGTAATATGTTTTAGTGTGGTGTTCAGTCAACCGAGCGGGCATCTTAGATCGGGATATCTTGCGTATATCCCCTGTTTCGGTAGCAAAATTTTACCGGTTCCTTGATGGAGTAACCCCATCGTGGTATGTTAGGTTAGGGCACACTTGTAGGTGTGAGCAGGGCTATTGACCAGACCGCGCGGCGGTGACTGGTGTTGTGTGGTAGGAGCCCACTGTGCGGGCCACCAC
>Ga0307513_10000167_pt1 | contig 94690 bp, 114 predicted proteins | sample 15_EM_MG_FD_202174 | JGI IMG/M metagenome (GOLD analysis project Ga0307513, IMG submission 202174) | Populus trichocarpa ectomycorrhiza microbial communities from riparian zone in the Pacific Northwest, United States - 15_EM | ecosystem: Host-associated > Plants > Roots > Unclassified | place...
CGGGCGTGGGAGCTGCTTACAAATCTGGGACGTTACAAAATCGACGCGTCGAGAAGCAGACCACTATGAAACTACATCCCTCATCGGTGATCGTCAGTGATATTACGTGGTCTGCTTGAGGAGACTACCCGATTCCCCATTGGCGGACCCTCGGTTGTCGTCCACAAAAGCCCTCCGCCTCTCCCGGACCCTGCGGCCACCATTCCCATCCTCGACCCACTCACGACGCCGCCCAAAATACTCCTTCCACGTCCTCCCTGCGCCAGAGGGAAGCAGTGTCCGCCCGGCGTCTGCGGCTGGAATGTTTGTGTCATGTCATCGCACACAACTTAATCTCTTCGGATCGTCCCATCGTCCCGAATATGTCACTCCCAAATTAAGGCCACGATGCGCACGTTCATCCAACACGTGTCTTGCAGGGTTCACTCGAGGTCGCACCCCAAGGAGGGCCTGCACCAGGTCTCACCTTGCAGGCGGGAAGATGAGTGGTCGTGAGAACTCTTCTGCGATCGGGACTGGGAATCCGATCACATGGCCCGCGGCAGCCCGCGGCCAAACAACCCGGCGCCCGCGGTGCGGATGCCGTTTAGGGGCTACCCAGGAACCAACATGGCCATCCTGACCTTGGCTTGCCAACCTCGCCGAATGGGGGACCAAGGTTCCGTCGGCTTCTTAAAGCTCCGTAGCTGGTTCAGCCCCCAGAATATCCCGATTTCGAAGGGGGGGAAGGCCGGCAGGGCCTCCTGACCCCCCTAATGGAAGCACAAATATGAACGGGCCCCCTAACTCACTTATCTCATCTCTTCCTTGATACACGCCCACCCCGGCCACTTTATCTTCTCACCATGTCCTCGGCGCCCTCTGGAAAGGCCGTCTCGCCCAAACGATCACGCACACCATCTCCTGAAAGCCGGGGCACAATCCGTCCACGTTCTCTCCGGCGCGAGCATAACAGCGAACCACGCGGCTGCACCGTGGTAGGATATTACAACATCACGCACCTCTCGGTGCTGTGAAATAGGTGGCAGCACTGTGCCACAGGAACGACTCCGTGATGATCTATTCTGGAGTCCCACACATGTCGGTGACCATCGGGGACAATTTGACCGTGCTTGTGCCTGCAGATCTTCTATCGAGTCGCCCCTCGAGCGTCTTTGCGAGACTCGAGTCTTGCTGAGGATGAATGGGACCCAAAATTGCCGGGGATTCCCCCGCACCAACATACTGGTCGGTGAACCAACTGATCTAACCCGATTTACCTGATCAATGCTCTCCCATGGGTTTGCACTTGTAGTCCTCGTGTCATACAGGACACTCTGGTTTATCCGGCTATGGGAGATTAACTCAACTCAGGACGTCCGTTTACGGGGCGCCACCGTTTGTCGGACACGTGTTGTATCGCCATTCCCAACCAGATACATAAACCGGATCCGAGGTACGCAGCTCCTGGCCTGCGCAGCAAGGGCTAGGAAACTAACCATTCCATCCATCATGCATCGCCCAAAGTCAATGACAGTTCGGGGATGGATGTGGCACGATAATGAACACCCCAATTACCTCACCCGCCACTGAACACATTTCCACCTCCACCCCAATTTTCTGTTGTTTCAAATGTTCCTGCAGGGCACCCCTTGACGAACGTTTGATCACTCTACTCCCTCTTCACTGTCCTCCAACTCCGACTCCGACTGCACCAAGTCTTTCTCGAGCTTGTCCTTCTTCTCTTTCCACCTCAGGAAGCGCCTTTCGAAGCGTTCTACCACGGCGCATATCACTTCATCTCCAACCCCACACCAGCGCGCAGCCCGATCGACCACGAGCGCGTACTCTTCGGAAACCGACCCCAGGACGTCGTGGGCATAGTAGATCTTGTGCGATTCTCCCGGACGAAGAGCGGCGACGGCTGTGACTTCTGTGAGTGCTGGTTCTACAGGACCCTGGGCAGGAAGTTGTGGCAGTGGATGTATCTTTTGCCTGACAAGACGAGCATGGCGCTCGTCTTTGATCGAAGGCGAGGACGGATCGATAGGGTAAAATTCTTCCGCCAGTTGGCGCGAACCTGGAATCAGAGACAATTAACCTCCTTTGAATCCCGGAAGGACCAAGAACACAGCCATCTACAGACCATCCCTGTCGGTGGTGTTGACTAGTGCCTTCTCCGCACAAAAATCCAGGAACTCGTCCAGTTCGTCTTCCGAAAGCTCCTGTACGTGCCTGGACTTACGGATCAGCCATACAATCGGAGGATCCGAAGCGGCACTTCATACATTTCCGTAGTAGATGAAAGGACGTTCTCAATTGAATGATGGTCTTCCTCATTCAATCGTTTCAATAGTGCCATATACTCGTCCAACTTCGGGAAGGCGTAGGCTGGGTCGCGTGGGTGAGATGGAGCGCTGGCGTTCCCATGGCTGTCAGCACGGTGGAGACGGGTGCATCCCGAGAAACGTACCGAGTACGACCGTCGAGTCCATACACGAGCCTGAGCACAATGATCGTCGTAGAAATCAAAGCAACTTCTGGAGGAACGTTATCCGATTTGTGCACCCTCGGGTCGTTTTGCTTCAGACCCCTCAACCTCGGGGCAGAAATATTATGCAGGACCAGGGGCAAAGATAATATCTGTGCGAGCTTCTTGGACATATTATACAACACGGCTGATAGATGTTTTGGTCACTTCAAGAGCCGTTCCGCAGATGGATGTAAACACACCTGAACCGGCAAGCGCACTGACCGCCCGCCATAGGATAGGAGCGGCGTTTGCCTCGGGGGTGGTGATACGGTAATTAACGAACATCCGCTTTGCTAAACGAGAAGACAGGGCGTAAAGTAGCTTCGTCTTTGGCGGGAACTAAGATCGTCCAAGATATGTTAGCCGGATGCATAAAAAATGCACCGGGGGAAACGGACGTGAGGACTAAGTGCTTGTATCTTGTGCTTCGTCAAGTGTAGTCTCATGTCTTGCGGTATTAACATGACGACATTCAAGTACGGCAAGTCGTACAGATCAATGATCCTATGTGGATTTACGAAATTTAGAGTTGGACCTCCACCCCCCCTCCCACAATCGGAAATCCCGACCGATCACTCACTTTGTAAAATCCCGAAAGGTGACAGGGATGCGTAAAGTCCAGCAAGCTAGGATTATGACGGCGATGTTGTTGGCGGGGAGCTCGTACACTCCCCGTGCTCTGTGTGTCGTTTGGGGTTCTTTCATCGGAGCGGATGAGAAGTCGAGGTCGTCGTCCTCAGAGGAGGCAGAGAGTTGTTCTAGTAGGGCTTCGAGTTCGGGATCTGCTTCCTCTTCCTGTTCTGAGGACGACGAAGACGTGGATTCGGAGTCGGATCCTTCATCCTTGACATTTTGGGGTCGTCCTGGATGCACGAGTTCTGGTTCGGAGAAACGCTTGATCGGGGAAGAGGGCTCGGGCTCTCCGTCCTTTTTGTGTAGGAGTGGTTCTGGTGAGACCGCGAGTGGGAGAGTGCCGAGATGGAGAGCCCAAATGTCCCGGCAGACTATCTGCGAGGGGGGGGGGTCAATGACCATCCTGAGCGCCAAAGACGGAAAACGCACCTCAAACTCTGGAGGGAGCTTCCACAACTCGACCAACGCCTTGATTTGGTGTCTCAACACAAGCTGGAGACATTGGAAGTAGTGATAGCGCGCCCTATCCCCATGGTACACTGGTCATGGGCCAAAATCGTTGACCATCTTCGCGATTCCCTCCGTAAACCACAAGCGACTTACGTCGGGGGTCTGCGCCGCTCTTCCTCTCCTTCTTTTTGCGGCCAGACTTGAGTGTTCTCTTCTGAAGCGCATGGGGACCGAACTCGTCCAAGATCCGCGCCTCGGTTCTGTAGTTCTTAACATGGAAGGTTGGGTGAATCGAAGCGAGCGACACTCCGTGTTCGGCGAACCTCTAAGATGTGACCCTCGCTACACGTAACATACCCGGTTCCAGGCGCACGATGCCATTGTCGAGACCCGCAGACGGGGCACGCTCTGCGAGGGGCCATACTCCCACACACGCTCGAAAATTGCAGCGGCAGGCTGAGGAGAAGCGCGGTCACGTGATTTGTTTTTCGTGATCGGTGCGCTCGGCGCTTTGTTGAAACCTCAACGTCACCGCCATCATACCCGGACGACCACAGCGGCGGTCATGAGGCCGCATTACCTGTTGTTCTGGCTGGCTCTGCTGGCAACATGTGTATTAGCGTGAGTGCCCGCGAATTCGTCTTAAGCTGGTCTGTCGTCACTTATGATGTGGCATTGATCCATCCAGTTGGGACAAAGTGCGTAGACCGTGGACTCGACGCTCGAGGCTTTACACAGAACCTGACAACATGCCCGGACCTTCGTAGGAAGATCATGAGATTTTTGATCTTGTGAGCGCTGTGGAGAAGGCGGAAGGCAGGTCCCCGTGGCTGTTTCATCACACGCAGTTTTTGTTTACGGCGTCTTGGAACACTGGCAGGCAAGGGAACCACGTTCTATTCGTGGTTAGATGTCCCATCAACGGCGACTACGACTGAGATATCCAAGGCTTACCGAAGAAAAAGTATACAGCTACAGTACGTGAACTTGTTCCGTTCCTCCGATATATATAGCCCTTACTAACACCTTTGATGTGGCCGCTAGTCCAGACAAGAACCCAGGTGTGGCCGGCATTCACGAGAGGTTTGCGCGACTTGGTGTCATTGCCGCGATTCTTAGGAACACCGAGTCCCGTAAGAGGTAAGTGGTGTGATTCTGACGCTCCCTCACGATCGGTTTCGGTCAATCCTTGACATACGCCTTGGCGCCGTCAACCAGATACGACTTTTTCTACAAAAATGGTGTCCCCAAGTGGAGGGGAACAGGGTACTATTACTCTAGATTTAGACCTGGGGTCGGGGTAAGTACACATCTCCGTCTGCCTCGTGGTCCTTCTCACACATTCATCACTTCTACTTCGCAACAACCGGAAAATTTACGGCGCGGGCAGACGGTCGTAACGTTCCTCGCCGTTCTCACGACGGGGTTGCAATATATGGTTCAGAGACTGAATTATGCCAAGGACTTGGAGCGGATCGAAAGGATCAGGCAAGATGCGAAGACCGCAGCGTGGGGAAATCGATTGGTTCCACCGGAGGGCCAAAAAAAGGCAAGTGCAATGATCTGGACGCGGTAGCATGACGGCACTGACGAGATGATTGCGATGGGTGGTATCGCGTGCCTAACACACTAGGTCAAAGTAAACCTTGGCGGAGGGATTCGGTTCGACGATGAAGGAAATCCGCTCCCTGGGAAGATGATTGACATACTCGTGGAAGGAGAGGATGTCTACCTCGTAAGCATACGGATACGGGCCGGCAATTCGTTAGTCTGAAAATTTTTCCATTTCATAGGCGGAAGACGGAGATCTCATTCTTCTGGATGCGTCGAGTGCGACTCCCGCCTCGTTGAAAAACACCTGGCTCGTTGGGTTGTTCGGATGGCTGGGGGCCAAAATTTTGGGGCGCGAGACATCCGGGGAAACCGAAATGATCGCAACTCCAAGTCCGGATGACAGCGGGACCGAAGGAGATGGATACGATAGCTCCTCCAGCAAAAAGGCACGTCGGATGGCAGCGGGACGAGCGGGTGGGATGCGACGGAAGGCATTTAAACAGCGTAAAGTGGCGAAGACTGGATCTTGAGTCCATACGGGTAGATTCGCATAGATAGCCCTGACCACGTCGGCTAGCCAAAGGCGGGGCGGGGTTAACGGAACAGGAAACTTTTCCCTTTTTGGGCCTCGTTTCACCTCATGCACCGGCGCTCAGCAAGTTGTATTAAAGGCGCAAATCTAGGGCCCACAAGCTATCTCCCTCATCCCCAACCCTCATCTCCTCGTCTCCTCTGCTCCACAGTAGTCGCCATGTCCTACACCTACCGCCCAGAGCTCTTGGCCCCATACCTCACCCTCGACCAGGGCGAGAAAGTCCAGGCTGAATGTATGTAGTCCCCTGTGTTGCCCCCAGCACCGAAATTGATCCATCTATGCAGACGTTTGGGTTGATGCTGACGGTGGCCTCCGTTCCAAGACGACTGTAAGTTTTTGACTTGCTCAATTCACCGGCGTGTCTTCTGACCGTCGTCGTATAGACCGTCGACCACAAAGTCACCGACATTGGCCAATTGCGAGTCTGGGATTTCGATGGTTCTTCCACCAACCAAGCCCCTAGTGGTAACTCCGACGTCTACTTGAGGCCTGCTGCCATCTTCAAGGACCCCTTCCGTGGCGGTGACAACATCCTCGTCCTTGCCGAGTGCTACAACAACGATGGCACTCCCAACAAGACCAACCACCGTCACCATGCCGCCAAGGTCATGGATCTTGCCAAGGAACACAAGCCCTGGTTCGGTCTTGAACAAGAGTACACCTTGTTCGACATGGACGGTTCTCCATACGGTTGGCCAAAGGGTGGTTTCCCCGGTCCCCAGGGCCCTTACTACTGCGGTGCTGGTGCGTGTATATTTTATCCAGCCGAAAACCCCACAAATCTGACTCGCTTGATCTAGGCGCCGGAAAGGTCTTCGCACGTGATTTGATTGAGGCTCACTACCGCGTCTGCTTGTACGCGGGCATCAAGATCAGTGGTATCAACGCCGAGGTCATGCCTTCCCAGTGGGAGTTCCAAGTTGGTCCCTGCGAGGGTATCGAGATGGGTGATCACCTCTGGATGGCCCGTTACCTCCTCGTCCGTCTTGCCGAGCAGTGGGGTATCAAGGTTTCCTTCCACCCCAAGCCTTTGTCCGGTGACTGGAACGGTGCTGGATGCCACACCAACTACAGTACCGCTGGCATGCGTGTGGAGGGTGGCATGAAGGTCATTGAAGCTGCGATCGAGAAACTCGCCCAGAAGCACGACGAACACATCGCCGTGTACGGAGATGACAACGACATGCGTCTCACTGGTCGCCATGAGACTGGTCACATCGGCAGCTTCAGCTCCGGTGTTGCCAATCGTGGTGCCTCTATCCGTATTCCCCGTCACGTCGCCGCCAAGGGCTTCGGCTACTTGGAAGACAGGCGCCCCGCCTCCAACATTGGTGAGCCTCTTCTGTTCTTTATCACCCTACCATTAGACTCTCTGACACTCGGTGATTTACAGACCCTTATCGTGTCACCGGCATCATCGTTGAAACCACAGTTATCAACGCCTAGATTCATTAGAACTAATCATGTCTTACCCTGGGTGTGGACGGGGGTGAATTATTTTTGTAATTACAGGCCCTGTTTGGGCGGTGGATTAAAACCAATCATGTATACGCTTGTTGTGGAGTCCGGTCGAGGTAATACAGAGAGTTGCTTCCCGCTTTTTTGTCGGTTCGCCTGCTGTCACGTTCCATGCGCACATGGTCCGCCAGAGTGATCAAGTTTCTGAGTCAGATCACTTAGGCCTCTCGTCGGGCGGCGACGATGTCCTCGCTCAGCAAGATTCCGTTGCCGGACTTTCTCAAGCAGCTGACCTCTAATAAAATCCCCCATTCAAAGGCCATAAGTGTTGCATCGAAGATGTCTGTCCTTGCCTTACGGATTACCGATTGTCTGACGGGAACGCTGACTCATGGCAAAGATACAAGACCTACAACACGCCAACCGCACTGGCCCGACTGACCGATTCTTCCCTCAAATCACTCGGGGTTGATGAGAAGGAGTTGAGACGGTTAACCTTGGCGGCGTTCAAGAAAGCCGAGTGGAACTTTACCGGTACTGATACCGTTGGTCCCAGTGAGGCTCGAGCGAGTGCGCATCCCAAGGTTGGGGATATCAAGTCTGTGGGGTCTGCTGCTTTGCCGTCTATTTCTGGGCCAGGAGGTTCTAAACCCAACGTACGTCTGCGGTTCGTCCAGTTTAAGATTGGTAGTGTTATCTGGTTAACCCCCCGGACACGCCCAGGCATCTCACACCGCTTCGCCTGGGTCGACATCTACCCGGAAACAGAAACGGAAACGGAGCACCGTGGACGATGAGCTCCCAGATCGACCTCCTGAAGAAGTTGAGAGCGCCAAGTACGGAAACTTTGACTTCAAGGAGGTTCTCGATGAAGGTCTCTTGAAGGTAAAGGGTACTGTGATTAATCGGGCTCCTATCATGACTGCTTGGGCGATGATCGTCGCTGAGAGGTTGGAATTTGAGAGGGAGGAGGCTCTGAGTATTGGTAAGCGAGGCTTTTGTGAGTTATCCATGCTGATACGGAGTCTACGAGCAGCAAGTGTTTACACGGAAATGAATGCCGTCTCTAAAGGCGTTTCTATCGGGGTATACAGTCCCAACAAGGAAAGAGCACCCCATAAATCCATGAATGAGACTCAACCATACGTAGAACTCATGGATCGTCGGTAAGTTTTTTTTAACCTACTCAAAACACTTCTACCGCGGCACACGACACCTGATCCAACATCCGATGCTGATAGCATTCCATTGTATCGCTCCCAACTCTCCAACGACCGATCACAATGGAGAGCCTTATCTTCCGGAAAAGCCGTCCCGCCGCTCGACGCATACAAATACATCACGGCATCCTTGAAACAGACGACGCCGTACATCATAGGAGCGATGCGGTTGTTATCTGAATCCTACGAACCGGAGGAATTGAATCGAAAGGGGTTTTCGTTGTATTGCGATCTCCGACCGGACATCGAGCCCGGGACGAGCGGGTGGGGGAAAAGAGGAAAGGTGCCGTGTGAGGTTATTCTAAAGTTGAGGAAGGAGGCTCGAGCCGACGGTACCAGTGAGGACGTGGGGCCCACTCCCACCATCCAGCACATCGCAGGGGTCGAAGATGACTCTCAAGGTGGTGAACCTCGACCAAAGAAACCACGGATCAACGACACGAGTGAACTGGACGAGGACGAACTTTTCGGTGACTGACACACTGGCATGGATAGATAAGCGCCCTTCTATGTATTGTACACATGCAAGAAAGGTATCGTGTACATTACACACGCCTCGTCAAATCTATGATACCGATTCCGTCTAGGGAGGGTTTGCCCGAGACCACACTGCGTTTTATCCCCGTAGCCGAGTTGATCCTTCGGGGTCAATCCTACGAGCGCTCGCGTTTACGTGAGGGGTTGGGCTTAAGAGGTAGAAAAGGGGAAGGTGTGAAAGGAACGTGGTTTAATTGAGATTCTTGATGATCTCTGCAGTAAACTCGGAGGTGGTGGCAGAACCTAAAGGCCATTGAGCGTCAAAAATGACGTGAAAAAAGTTTTCAGATGACGTTACATACCACCCATGTCGGCAGTTCGGACCTGCCCAGCGTTGATAACATCGAAGGTGGCAGAGGCGATATTATTGGCAATCGAGTCGAGTCTGGGAACGTTTGAACAAACTAGTTGATTTCGAGATACGGAATGATACGGGACTTACCCAAGGTGTCTGAGCATCATGGTTGCGGAAAGGATCATGGCAGTTGGGTTAGCCCTGTTAGTTCCCATGATATCACTAGCGACGTGTCGGCATCCAGGCTCGAAAAGAGCGTATTCCTGAATGTGTGTTGACGAATTTTAGCACGGGGATGGCGAATGTGTGGCGTTTTCACATACAGTTCCGACGTTACATCCTGGGACGATACCAGGTCCACCGACAAGAGCGGCGCCAATATTGGAAACGATGGCACCGTAGAGGTTAGGCATGACCATGACGTCGAACTGTTGGGGTTTAGCGACCAATTGCATGGAACTGTGGGGGAACGATATTAACACGGAGGCGAAAAGGGTTAATGCCCAGGGACCTACGTATTATCGACGATCATGTCGTTGAAAGCGATTCCGGAGGACTTGTACTCTTCGGCAACGCGACGGAAAGTGTTAAGGAATAAACCATCACCGAGTTTCATGATGTTGGCCTTGTGGACACAAGTGACTCTCTGTTTCGCGGCGTTAGCGCTCGGTGGGCTGAGCAGTGCTCACAGGTGCGCACCTTGCGGTTGTTCTTCAAGGCGAAATCAAAGGCGAATCGAACAATACGCTCAGCCTTGGCACGAGTTGAGATTTTCAAACTCTCGACGACACCGGGGATACTCTGGTGTTCAAGGCCAGAGTACTCTCCCTCCGTATTCTCACGAATGATAGCGAAGTCGACGTCGGAGTGGCGCGTAGGGAAGCCCGGAAGGGACTTGCAAAGGACAACCGACGCGTAAATGTCGAGTTGTTGACGCATGGCAACGTTCCACGACACATGTCCGCCCTGGGAGATTGGGGTGAACAGGATGCCTATAAAACCATAATCCGATCAGCTACTACCCAACGTGAGGGAGCACAAAACATAGGGGACTAACCCTTGAGACCGACACGGTTGCGCTTTAAGCTGTCCATGGCCTGTCGAAAGAGATCCTCTCCGGAGGTGGACATTCCGGAGACATTGTGCTGGTCCCACTCAATGGGAGCGTTGACGTGTTCAAAAATCTCCTTGACGGAGTCGGTAATTTCGGCTCCGATACCGTCACCGGGAATTAAGGTGACCTATGCCACGTTCAACTGTTAGAATGCCCGTGTGCGGCTGACGCAGATCGTCACTCACGGTGTAAACACCTCCATACTTGGTCGGAAGCTGTACGCAAGCGTCAAGATTAATTCCACGTTATTTCAAAGTGGCCGCAGACCGTACTCTATGCGTCACTCGCGGGAAACCAGCAGCGAGGGTAGTCGCAGATCTCTGAAAACAGCATTCGTTGAGGATCACCTTCCGAGGCAAAAAGGAGCGTTTGGGCTTACACCGGGGGCAAGGATTGACCTCGAAGAGCCAGCAAGGGCGTTGCGGAGCATAACTTGGAGGATTGATGATGGAGGGTAAAAAGCAAGGAATGGGAGGATGATGTGAAAAACCTGTGATCGGGAATATTCGGTCGGCGCGCCCGCCGTAAAGAAACAGCCACTGGGTCACATGTTGACGGATCATCGAACTTCTCCTCTTGACCCACCGCCAGGACCTTCGTACAGTCCTTACGCCGAAATATTCCATATAATATTCCAGAGCGGATAATACCCCCGTTTATGTTCTTGTAGATGGTCAAACCACCCGCCGTCCTTGATTTGGATGGCCCTGAGGCGATCTTACCAGCCACACGACCAACCATTTCATATTACCTCGTCTTGGCTCTCCTCGTCATTCCTTTCTGCGCGGTCACGCCAGTTTCGTGGTGTTATGTTGTCTACTCTCTCTACACCGGTGCTGTTTGGACCTTCACCTCGAAACAGTCCGTTTTCTTTGCGGTCGCCCTAGCTGAGGTGGGTTCACTTTCGCCCACGCATGTGATGTCTGATGGTAAACCACGTGGGCGCATACATCCAGGTGTTCTTCAGCGTATATCATTATAATCTGGCCAAATTTGTTTCTGGACCCCCACCCGTTCAATCCCCAAATGTCGTTGATTTGCGAGCTGCTTTCCGTCGTGTATTACAGGCCGGCTTGGCGGGTTTACCGGAGCACGGCCCTTACGACGACGAATCGTCGGACTTTGAACATCCTGGAAGTCCCGCCGAATTTATCACAACCCTTGCCTTCGATGACCCCCGTGCTATGGATTTCCGTTCATACATGAGGACTTGGTAAGCACTGACACCCGATCGACAATTCACTTCTCTGACGCCCGCCAAGGTTCAAAAAGGCTCCGTGGTCGGCAATCCACAAACACGAGCTACGGAAATGGGTGTACTGGACAATATTCAACGCACGCATGCCCTCCATGGAGTCTATGCCATCCACACACAAACATGCCATCGAGGAAGCGGTCGAGTTGATTGAGAGGCGATCGGGAACCAACATACCTGAAGGATCCAACCCGGCTGTCACCCCGATACTGCTCACCCTTGACGATGTCTACATCTCATTCCGTCCCTTCCTTTGGTATATCTTCGTCGCCGTCGGTCACTTTATCGCTCATAAATACCTGGAACACCATTGGGGCGCCGAGTTCGATGCACACGGGGATATAGAATACGTGGTTCGTATCCCGGAGAACTGGGATCCTGAAAACCCCAAGACGCGGCCGATCGTATTCCTCCATGGACTCGGCCTTGGACTCTCCCACTACTCCATGCTCATTACACGTCTTCTGCGGAGGTTCTCAGACCGTCCGTTGCTTGTACCTATTCAACCACACGTCAGCCAACGGATATTCCACGGCGCGTTCGTTCGACCCCTCGGTAAACGTGCAGTGGTCGAGGGTATCGTTGGTGCCATGAGGAAACACGGGTTCATCCCAGAGGATGACGGAAGCTACGAAGCCACGATCGGAGACTCTACGACGGGTGTGACCGTACTCAGTCACTCGAAGTGAGTCTGTTACACTCGATGATGGTGTTTTGCCCGCTGATCGTTTATCAGTGGCTCGTTTACCCACGCTTGGATGCTTAAGAAGTTCCCCCACCTAATTTCTCGATCATGTTTCGTCGACCCGGTGACGTTTTGTCTATGGGAAGGTGATGTCTGTTATAATTTCTTCTATAAAACCTGTAGGACTGTGAGTGTGGTTTTCCAGCTCTGATGGACTTGTGCTCACCGTCGTTTCAGGGCTTTGATATGTTGATGTATTACTTTGTTTGTTCGGAAATTGGCGTTGCGAACTTTTTGCACCGACAATTCGATTGGTCTGCCAACTCGCTCTGGTACGAAGAAATCCCACACGCCAGGGACCCGTCAAAGTCGATGTTTGTTTTGGGCGGCAAGGATACCATTGTGAACTCCCGCGTTCGTGACACTTCTCGCTTGTTTCTGTTGGGGAGGATCTAACCCTGTTACTTGACAGCGTGTTGTCAGATACCTTAAATCCCATGGCGTCAAGAAGGGCCTACTGTATACCCCTAGACATGCCCATGGTCAAGCGCTTCTCAGCGGCTCCAACGTCTTTAGTCAGATCATGGACTGGCTCGAAGAATGCCAGTAATCTCTGGTCGACCTTCGCTCTTCTTTCCACAGGTCCACACCTGCGGGATGTTGCATGATTTACCCCTTTTGAAAGTTTGTTTTCTTGATGGATCGATTCTCAATTAGTACAGTAGTGACTTGTATTATGTATACTTTAATGAACTGGAATATTGACTGTGTTTTGACGATTTCGCCTTCCCACTCCGTTGTTGGGTCTATCATTCCATGTTTGCGAGGATTCTCAAGATGTTCTCTCTCCAGATGGGTGTGTTAGGATCCGGGTGGAATTTGTTCGCCTGTTTGGTGTACCAGACAGCCATATCCTTTGAAACCGCTGCATGGGGGGTGAGCGTATAGCCAACTTGTTGAACCAAATAAACACGTACCAGGGAAATCTGTGCCAAATACAAGCCTGTCCGGGCTGACGAAGGATTGCATCGCGGTGAGAGTGGACTCATGCGAGCTCAACGCAGTTTCATAGTAGAACGTCTTGAAGTCATCCAGGATGTCTTCTGGAGTCAACCCGCTCCCCATGTAATTTGATAACACCGCTACCCGCGGGGCAAGGGACGGGGTGCTCCCTCCGAGATGCGCCAAGACAAAATTGATGTTTGGGTATTTTCGTTTCCTGCCCGAGACCACGAGGGATGCGGCGGCTTTGAAGGTTTCGTGGGGGACTTCTACGATTGGCACCCCGAGGAAGTCGTGTGGGTCCGGTCGTTCCGGGCGGGTTTGAGCCCCATGGAGGAAGACCGCTGCTCGACGCGCGTCTAATTCTTCCCAGATCGGGTCGAACACGCGGTCGCCGAGATACACTGTGGGGAATGAATGGGTTGCCAGGTTGACGAATTACGCCCGGTGACTCCGACCCACCTGCGTTCTGGCCTTCGCCGTAGGAAGAGGTTATGCTGACCCCATTCGCCTTGAGGACGTCGAACGCATATCTTATCTCATCGATCACCTCTAGAGTTGACCCGGACGGCACAATAAATCAGCCTCGGTGCGGCGGTTCAGGAGAAAAGCCCCACATCGCTCGAATCAGTTAGACAGTGGGTACGTACCTTTTGTATTCCTCAGATCACCGAGTGTGGCCCAAAAGCCGAACCTCGTGGGGTATTGATCACGCAGCCTCTTCAATTCTTCGTTCGCCGCTCGAACGTCCTTCCGGTCAGGAGGATATCCCGGGGGCAGAGACAGGATCGCTTTGTTGATTCTGAGTTTCTCCATTGCGCCGAGGCTGATCCCCAGAGACCAGTGTCGTCCTTCGGCGGTCATCTTCCATCCTAGGGCTCCAGAACCGGCCGCTTTTGCTGCTTGCAACGCGGGGGGAAACGCGTGGTGGTGGACGTCGATCCGAGTGAAATCGCTCATGCTGGAGGTTGGTGAAAGCGGACGGAAACTCTCCTGCGTTTCTCTGAGCGAACTTAGTACATTGTTCTCCAAAAGCGGATCTGCATGTGTTCAGAGCCGCGACACCTGTGTTCGAATTTCAACGCTTGGGGTGTCCTTCAGTCGAGACGGTAGTCATTTATAAACACAAAAATTAAACACCGCTTCTACTTCCTCTGCCATTTCTTCTGATGCTCCCTCAACTCTGGGGCAGTGTTATTGATGAACTGGCCATGCAACTCCTTCTCCGCCCTGAGAACCAATGATGCGATGAGGTAGCCAGAAACGTCAGGGGTGGCCAGGGTCCCTTCTGCCTGCGCTTTGATGAACTTGTGGTGGTCAGCTGGTGTCATCTTGTCTGGAGAATTACGGAGTGCAGTTTGCATCTGTGGCGGAATTAGTTACGTGACCGGTGGGAAAAGGTGCCGGAGACGTACATCGGTGTCTACAAGTCCCGGACGGAGAGCGATAGCAGTGATGTCTGGTTCTTCGCTTGCGAGCGTCCTGACTCTGGTTAGATACCTGATCTGAAGGCAGTGATCAATGAGGTTACCTGCACAACGAGTTCAAGGCAGCTTTAGAGGCGTTGTATGGCCCCCAACCGGCCATACCACCGACAGCAGCCCCAGAAGACACGAAAACCACTCTTCCGCGCGCCGCTCGCAACGCTGGGAGAGATGCTCGGAGTGCGGGAATCAGCGAGAAAAAGTTGACGTCAAAGTGAGATTTCCAAGCAGACAGGGGTACGCCCTCGCCCGCGACGGGGCCAAGTGGTTCAAGCACACCGGCGTTCAGCACCAGACCGTCAAGTCGATTATGGGTTTTGACAAAAGCCGAGATCACGTCTGCCAGTGCGGCCTCGTTCGCACTGAACCCGATGACGGTCAAGAGGTCTCCTGTGCATCAGGAGAATCGACGGACATATCGCATTGGTACGTTATGAGGGATCCTCCGTGTGCCTGCTCAAGTTGAGCTAGCTCGGCCGGCTTGGATCTGGATATCGCCCCTACGATGGCGTTGAATTCTGTGAGCAGAGCCCTAGTTACTCCCAATCCGATGCCTCTGTGCAAACGAGATCAGCGAGTCTTCCTGAGGGGTCTGTTCGGATAACCAGACCTAGATGCTCCGGTGACGATAACCACGGGTCTAGTCATTTTTTGGTGTGACCGGGCAAGTTGAAACAAATGCGTGAGTGTCGGAGGAGATCGACTCGCGCAACTGGGTCAGAAGATCATCCGGAATGTTCCGCCCCAGATCCCCTTCCCTTCACTTCCCTCCCCGCTTCCCACTCGTCGACGTGTTTACTCTCCGATACCCACTGCGATGGCTACCAGATCTACTCTCTCTCGCGTCGCTCCAACACTCCTCAAGACCAGGTCACTAGCCTTGTCTTCAAAAGCCTCACATGCCGCCTTCTTGGCTGCACGAGGTTACGCCTCCGAGGCTGGTCACTCGGTCAGTCCGTTTTACCCCGACAAAGTGACATACCTTTCTAACGCTCAAACGGACCCTCGGATACTCAGATGACCGTGCGTGAGGCTCTAAACACCGCCATGGAGGAGGAAATGCAGCGTGACGAGAAGGTGTTTATCATGGGGGAGGAGGTCGCCCGGTACAACGGCGCTTACAAGGTATGGTAACTCGACGGACTGGGTCTTTGTGTGCTCAAGTGTCCGGGTAGGTCACCAAAGGTCTACTAGACAAGTTTGGTGAGAAGCGTGTCATGGACACGCCAATCACTGAGATGGGCTTTGCGGGTATTGCAACTGGTGCTGCCTTGGCCGGTCTCCGACCAATGTACGTCCCCCAAACGTGTGCTCACCGCCAGAGAATTCACCCTTTTATTCGGATAGATGCGAGTTCATGACTTTCAACTTCGCCATGCAAGCGATTGACCAGATCGTCAATTCTGCCGGCAAGACACATTACATGTCTGGAGGAAATGTTCCATGCCCGGTCGTCTTCCGTGGACCCAATGGTGCCGCTTCTGGTGTCGGCGCTCAACACTCGCAGGATTACGCCGCGTGGTACGGCTCAATTCCAGGCCTCAAGGTCGTTTCTCCGTGGAGCGCGGAGGATTGCAAAGGGCTTCTCAAAGTAAAAGCTGTTCCCTTGTAGGAAAGACTTTGCAACTTACCCGTTTGTTCTATAGTCGGCCATCCGGGATCCCAACCCAGTTGTTTTCTTGGAGAACGAAATGCTGTATGGTGTCAACTTCCCCATGTCCACCGAGGCCATGTCCGATGAATTCCTTATCCCTATCGGAAAGGCCAAGGTTGAGCGGGAAGGAAGCGATGTGACCATCGTCGCACATAGCAAGATGGTCACCCACTCTCTGGAAGCCGCGGAGGAACTCGCCAAAGAGGGCATCAAGGCCGAGGTCGTCAACCTCCGCTCTATCCGTCCTCTCGACATCGACACCATTAAGGCGTCCGTCAAGAAGACCAACAGGCTCGTTGTCGTCGAGGGTGGCTTCCCCATGTTCGGTGTTGGGAGCGAGATTTGCGCTCAGATTATCGAAAGCGAGGCTTTCGATTACTTGGATGCCCCGGTTGAGCGTGTGACCGGTGCTGATGTTCCTACTCCTGTACGTGCCTCATCTTTCATTTGCCTGGATACACTGTCTAACCGTCATAATGCAGTATGCCAAAAACCTTGAGGAAAAGGCCTTCCCCGATACACCGCTTATCGTTAAGGTCGCTCGCCGCGCTCTTTACCGCACTAACTGAGCATGATTAATTCGTATACTCGCATACATCCGCCCTTTTCACTTGCTGTGACTCTAGAATTCCCGTAGACATATATTACACTCATACTTAAATATGACCTCGATGCATGTTTAAGTTCCCCCCAGACCGAGTTCATGCCTATAGCTCACGTAGGCGGATCCTAACTGCGTTCGCGTGGGCGCCAAGTCCTTCCACGTCTGCCAACGTGGCAACGATAGGTCCAAGAACTTTCAGTCCATCTGCTGTGAGTTCTTGGGAAGTGATATGCTTTTGGAAGGACTGAGTGTTGACCCCGCTGAACTGCCGAGCGTATCCGTTTGTTGGAAGTGTATGGTTCGTGCCAGAGGCGTAGTCTCCACAACTGCTCAGGTGTTAGGATGGTTCCTGGACATAAATGACGACTAGCCGCACCTCTCTGGCGAGTACGGTCCAACAAACACGCTACCAGCGTTCTGAACCTCTTCCGCCGCGGCCTTCGCGTCACGTAGATGCAGAATCAGATGCTCGGGGGCGTAATCGTTGCTGAAATCCATCGCTTCTTTGACCGATCGTGTTTGAACCAAAATGCTCTTGGGAATGGATTGACGCATAATATCTGCCCGTGGAAGGACCCGCGCTTGTGCGTCGACCTCTTCTTCGATTTTCGCGATAGTTTCTGAGGGGAGGTTGATAGTGAGGAGGACGACTTGAGAGTCGATGCCGTGTTCGGCTTGGGAGAGGAGATCGGCAGCTACGAATGCTGGGTTGGCGGTTTCGTCAGCGATAACCTAAATGCGCTCGTCAACGGGAAGATGTAACTGCAAGTCAGAAGCAACATACCAAAACTTCCGAAGGTCCGGCCGGCATATCGATAGAAACCAGAGCATCCGTATCGTTCTGCACAAACATCTTTGCAGCGGTAACCCACTGGTTCCCAGGTCCGAAGATCTTGTCTACCTTGGGCACGCTTTCCGTACCGTACGCCAGCGCTGCAACGGCTTGAGCACCACCAGCCTTGAGAATCGCAGAAGCCCCGATGAGGTGAGCGACGTACACCACTTCGGGAGAGAGGGTACCATCCCGTCTTGGAGGTGTGGCGAACACGACTTCGTGACATCCCGCGACCTGCGCGGGGATACCAAGCATCAGAGCTGTGGATGGCAGGACCGCAGTTCCTCCTGGGATGTAGAGCCCCACCCTGGCGATCGGTCGAGCGAACCGCGAACAAACAACCCCCGGCATAGTCTCGACGACCAGTACATCGCCCGTGGCCTGGGCCTTGTGGAATTTATGGATGTTCGAATATGCCTTGTCAATAGCGTCGCGAACATCGTCGCTCAACACCATTAACTCGGACGGATACGGAGGAAGGAGTACTGGGGATTGAAGCTTGACTTTGTCGAACTTGGCGGTCAAGTCTAGAAGCGCTGCGTCGCCCCTGAGACGGACTTCCTCCACAATGGGCTGGACCTTGACCATCATCTCTGCCGATCTGAGTACGGGGCGACGAAGGAGTTCAGTGCGTTGGGAAGGTGAGAGTTGGGAAAGGTCGTGCGTGCGCATTCGGATTGGGTCCAATGGGTTGGTCTTGACCTCTTGTGAAGGTGGGGGAGGAGCGGGTGTCGATTGTTGTTTTGGTGGCAGAGGTTTGATTACCTCTGGTGTAGCGCCGACCCACTGAGGCTTGGCATCGCCTTTCCTCCTGGTGATTTTTCTCGCCTTCGCGTCGAGGGACCGTTCGATGTCGGCTACGCTGACACCAGCAGCCACGCATCGGGTGAGGGCGAAGTAGATAAGGTCTGCCGCTTCGAAAGCAGTTTCTTCCGGGGTTGAAGCTTGGCACAACTCTTCGGCTTCTTCCATGATTTTGGATCTTAGGAGAGCCGAGTCGTTGAAAAGTCGTGCGGTGTATGACCCCTCGGGAGCAGACTCGAGTCTGGTTTGCAACGTCTTTTCGAGAGCGGCCAAGCCGGCGAGTTCTCCGAAACAAGATGACCGACCTAGGTGGCAGAATCCTTCGCCGCGCTGGATCACACTGAATTGGAGGGCGTCTGAGTCGCAGTCGAGACGAATCCTGACCACTTCTTGGACGGCTCCCGAGGTTTCACCTTTCCTCCAGAGACCATGTTTCCTGGATTGGTAGACACCCTTCCCGGTGACGATAGTCTCCTTGATGGATTCAAGGGAAGAGTAGACGAGACCAAGCGCGGTGTCTCCCTGGGTGTAGGAGGAGACCACGGTGGGGAAGAGACCGTCAGGGCGATCAGAGGTGATGGACGCCAGAAAGGCGTCTGCGACGTGGATGCGCTGATCGGCAGAAGCGGACATGGACAATTGGTCCGTGGCGATGACCAAGGTAGCGCCAACGCTGGAAAGCTCGCGAATAGAGAACCGTGACAGCTGATATTGACTTGTCGATAAGATAAAGATCGCCGATTTAGTGAAGAATTTTGAAACGGAGGATATGAGCTCGGGATCAAGCGTAGGGGTCTTGAGAAGTACGCCGGAAACACCGTCTTTGAGTGTTTCCGTCACCGCAGAAACATTTGCGACGTCAATGAGCAAGAGTATGCGTTGTTTCGGGACAGTCGGTACGAGTTGTTTCGCGAGGGGAATGGGGACAACGACCTTTTGAATGCCACTATCGAGCAAAGAAATGATGTGATCAGGGTCTGTTGCCCTTTCGTTGTCAATGAGGAGATAGATATCCGATAGAGCGGGGAACTGATAATTCTGGTGTTCCTGAAGGGGGACCAGGAGTGGACCGAGGCGGCTAAGGACGGGCAGATGCTCCTTGTCCTCTGTTTTGAGGAGTGGGAGAAAACTGAAGGACATGGTCAGCAGATCTGCGGTGACTCGATCGTGGCTGGGGTCTGAGTGTGGCCGGTGGTGGCTCGGATGCAATAAGCCGCGGTCAAAGAAACGGAAGAAAACAAACAAAAAATACTAGACAGACAAAGAATGGGGGATAAAGCACGAAATCGTGAAAGACCAAACGGCCGTCGTCGCATGGGCTTTTTTTGTCCCTTTAGTGGACCAGGGCGAGGGGGTGGATGGATGAGGAAGGTCAATGCCCATGCAGTGTGGCTGGGTTGATCGATAACCTATATAACCAGTCCGCCTCCCTCCCCACCTTCTCTTCACCCACCATCCAACGCCACTCACTTCCAACCTTTCAAACCCCTTCCGTCCCCTTTAGACCATCGCCCAGACCTAATGGCTCCCCCTCGAGGTAATCCCAGAGGTCAACAAGGCAGCGCACGTGGCCGAGGCGGAGCTGGCCTCAGCCAGGGTCGTGGACCGCCTCAAAACACCCCCTCTATCGCTCCCCATGTCGAGACCATCGGTGTAAAACGTCCTGGATTTGGCACTAATGGAAAACCGTTGATTGTCACCACCAACCACTTCCCGTGTGTGATACCAGAGGCCATCATCCACCACTACGATGGTAATGATCTACCCACTTCTTCTTTTACTTGATCGCGTTCTAATTCTTATTTCTCTTCTTTCTCGCAGTTGGTACGTATCTGTTGTCTTACTTCGCGACTTTCGTTGACGAGACGCGCGGAATCCGATAGTCATCTTGCCTGGCGACAAAGTATTCCCACTCCGATTCAACATGGAGTTGATCGCCAAACTGCAGAACGAGGTAGCCCCTAAAGTCTTCACACCACGTGCCGTTTATGATGGGCGTAAGAACTTATTCGCTCCCAGGGAGCTCCCGCTCGGCGATACCGGTTCCAAAGAGGTCCGTTATCTGACCCGTCACATCTTCTCGTTCGTGATATAGGACTATTTGCAGTTCACTTTCCCTCTCGTCAATGAAAGGTCCAAGCCTCTCAGAATTCGGTTGACCAAGGTGGCGGAGATCAACCCAGAGTGAGTTCGAGGGGGGTCCTGTCTGTCACCACCTCACTGATCATCGGTCAGAACTCTTGCTCGGTTCTTGAACGGAAAGCAGAGCCACGACAACACCGTGCTGACGGCGATCACTGTGAGTTTCACTCTCTGAAGGTTCTCTGCACACCACTGATATTTTTCCAAGGCCCTCGTATGTTTCTCACCCATTCTATCGATATGCTGATCACTAACACCACTAGCGAAGAACGTCGTCATCAGGATGGAGCCAACCTTGAACCCAAACTATGCCTTCAACATTCGTTCTTTCTTCACCGACAAGGAAACCAAGGACATTGGGAACGGTCTTGTACTTTGGCGTGGATATTTCCAGTCGATTCGCCCAGCAGTTGGTCGCATGCTCATCAACGTCGACATCTCCACCGGTGTTATGTACAAGGGAGGAAACCTGCTCGAACTGTGCAGAGAGTTTATCGCCCATCGTGACCCCAACGCACTGGCTCCTCGCAGAGGTTTTCCCGATCGCGAGCGTGTAAAACTCCAGCGTTTCCTCACCGGAATCCGAGTCTTTACGAGGAACCCGGAAACGGGGGTGACAGACAGAAGTAGGTCAAGGATCGTCAAGAGGTTGAGTAGTGCCGGTGCCAACGACCTTACGTTCTCTCTTCGTGATGGAGAACAAATGACCGTCGCGCGATATTTTGCAAAGACATACAAACGACCTTTGAAATTCCCCGACGTCATTTGTGCTGAGGTAGGTCGATCCGTTCGCATGGTTAGCGGGAATTAATATGTTTCGTCAGGTCGGCAATGGCGCGCTGATTCCCCTCGAAGTATGCGAAGTACCCCCCGGTCAGATAATGCGTAAACAGGTCCCGCCTGAAAAGACCAAGGACGTTTTGGACTTCGCGACGAAGCGACCCAGCGCTAGGCTAGACAGTATCAGAAACGGTCTTGAGGTAACTGGATCCGCAACTCTCATTCGTTTTCCAAAGTTCCTGAAACGTTCTCCAGATCCTGAAGTGGAGCGAGTCGGAATATGTCAAGCAGTTTGGCCTCAAGGTGGAGCCGAACGTGCAACCGCTACAGCTCCAGGCTCGTGTGTTAATGCCTCCCACACTCAAGTACGGTCCGAACTCAAAACAAGCGACAATCGTGCGTGTGGATACCTCTTGTTTCAGTCTCCGTCTAACTGCCGTTCTACCCAGGTTCCAAGGGACGGGGCCTGGAACATGTGGGTTCCAATCGCGTTTGTGCTTTACCTATTACTCATCTCTCTCACAGGGTCGACAAGAAGTTTTACCGGCCGACAACTGTTCAATCCTTCGCCATTGTGGTCTTCGAGCGTAGGCAAAGGTTCAACGAGAACGATGCGAGGGAGATGGGCAAGAATCTGCTTGATGCTTGCCGTCAAGTTGGAATCATCGTGCAGGACACGAACCCAAGCGTTTTCTTCGCGAATGGGCAGAATGGTGTTGTCCGCGTAAGCACCTCATCGTCTCTCTTCCCTCGGTTCCCCCACTTACCGTGAAATAGGAACTGATGGACATCGGCGGTCAATTCGGCCAAATGCAGAAGCCGACCCCCCCCCTTCTGGTCGTCGTTTTGCCAGAAGGGGCATCCGACATCTACACTGGAGTCAAACAGTAAGTGTCGGACCGTTTCCTACCCTATGTCGCGGCTCAACTCTCCCATCAGCTTCGGCGACGTTCGCGTGAGCAATCATCGCTCGTGCCACTTGCCCTGACTGACGACCCCATTTAGACCGGAGTAGCAACTCAATGTTTGAAGAGCCACAAGTGCAAGCAAGCCAAGCCCCAGTATTTTGCGAACGTTTGCCTCAAGATCAACGTCAAGTTGGGCGGCATTAACACCATTCCCGATCCACGTTCCGTCTCTTTCTTGACCGACCCTCAAAATCCCACCATGGTCATGGGTTGCGATACCATCCATCCTGCCCCGTAAGTATCACAGGGACTCTGTAGCTGGCGCGTGACTCATTGTCTGGTGCAGCGGATCGGAGGGCCGTCCCTCGTTCGCATCTGTTGTTGCGAACGTAGACTCTGACGGCGGGAAATACATTGCCATCTCATCAGTTCAGGAAGGGCGTGTCGAGATGGTTGAAGACTTAAAGTCAATGACCAAGGTACCGCGATCCGCAGAACTCTCACCATCACAACCTTCTGCTGACTCGCCGTCCCATAGTACATGCTGACAAAATACGTCGATTACCGAACCAAATTTGAAAAGAGACAGACCAACCAAGCCCCCAAGCGCATCATCTTCTATAGAGATGGCGTCTCTGAAGGACAGTTTAAACAGGTCCTCGACAAGGAACTCCCCCTCGTCCGAGGTCGGTCTGGCCAGCTTCTTCTGCGGATATGTATCGTTTGCTCATCGAGGATTTGCTAGAGGCATGCAAGGAACTCGGAATATCCCCCAACATCACCGTTATTATCGTTGGGAAACGACATCACGTTCGTTTCTTCCCCCCGGCAAATGGGGGAGATAAAAGTGGGAATTGCCCGGCTGGCACGGTCGTGGACCGTGACGTAGTTCACCCGACCGAATTCGACTTCTACTTGCAAAGCCACGGCGGTCTCCTTGGAACCTCTCGACCGGCACATTATAGCGTGCTGTACGACGAGAATGGGTTCTCGTGAGTGTTGATCCCACGAAACAAGTATTCTCATTGATTCTATATTGACCGCTCGTTTCAGCGCCGACGGCTTGCAGAATCTGACGTTTGCTTTGTGCCACGTTTATGCTCGTGCAACCCGGTCCGTGTCGATCCCGGCCCCTGTGTACTGTAAGCGGGATTCAGACCTCATAGGGAAAACTTCTCATTAAACCCTTTTTAGATGCAGATATTGTCTGCTCTCGCGCGAAGAACCATTATGACCCTGAGGGTACCCTCAACTTCTCCGAGGAATCTACTATCGCTGGAGATGCGCAGACGACTCTTGATAACTTCAAAAGCCGTTTCCAGCCTCTTCACGCCCGACAGGCCGTCCGGATGTATTTCTCTTAAACTTGTTACCCTATCAACTCTCGATACCTGTGTTCGATCACCGCCGTTTCCCTTATAATCCTTGATGAATAACGTTCTATCAGCGATAGTCCCGACATCCTCTTATGGTCAAACCTATATCACGTTCTGTAGCCACACTCGACGATTCTGTGTTACTGTAGTTTGTGTGGAACCTTGTTTCAGCCTGTTTCAGACTTTACGCGTTGTCTCCCGTCTGCACGTGGGCGATAAGATCACACTGAGTGCGTGGGAAATTTCGGCAAGATAACTTTTCCCGCACTCGCATTCACTTTCCCCGTCGAGAAACGAACAGCCTCAAATCAGAAACATACTACATCTGAAGACAGCAGCGTTAACAAGCTCACCCAGTAGACCTCTATTTTAAGAATGGTGGGTGTCGGAACAAGCCTTATAACTGAGCAGCGCAAACGTTTTATGGCTAGTCACACTTTTCGTTTAAACGCACGCCCGGTGCCACCTCTAAGCAGGAAAGGTCACCTCAACCGAGTGGAGTCGATACGGGTTCCAGTCCCCTTCTTTCTTACTCACGAAATTGGCCATCCCGGAGTGTTGGCGGGGACGGCGACCGGTCGGACTCCCAGCCAACCTCTCGATTCAGATTAAACACCTCTGGATCTTCGTCTTCCCTACCACGCCATTTCGATACGTCGAGGCTGGCCTCTACACTCTCCGGGGGAAGGGCTTTGTCTCCTACGAGGGAGGGGGACGGGGCAAAGCTACCCCGCATACCGGAGGACCCCAACCCGAATGCGAGCACTAGGAGGTTCATTGTGAAGGAGGAAATGTCATCCCCGGATACTGTAACTCCCGCGAGACTGTCGTTCGGCGGCTCGGGGAAACCGGGTGACGGAGAGGAAGGTCTTGGGTTTCGATGTGAGTTGGCTCCAAATCTCGACGCATATATCGGCCTGATTCAACCTACCCTGGCTCGAAAATAGTTTCTGCGAACACTCCCTCCCACTCGAGGCTCTCCCAGTCCGCATCATCTCATCCTGATGTCCGGAGGGCGTCTCGTGACCTACAGCGCTCTCCCAGTAGACGTCCGTCGAGAGAGGCGGCTACAGCGCCACTACCCGACTTTAGTTCGGTTGCATCTCAGTGGGCCGCCCATATGGATAACGCTCATGCGGAAATCGAACAGCTGGTTTGTCACACAAGGTTGCGCGTGTCGTGTTTTGGATTTAATAGATTCCGCCCACAGAAATGCGAGTTAGGTGTGCTGCAGGCTCAGCTCGAAGCCACGAAAGGGGACAAATCTGAGCTGCTCAGAAGGCTGAAGAAAGTCAAAGACACAGCGAGGGAGGCTCAGGAGAAAAGTGGAGTTATGTAAGTTTAGGTCCAGCTTTATCCTGTGACGCGCTGACCCCTCCCCCCACTCCAGTTTGGAGGATCTGGGAAAGTCCATCAAGTCCCTGAAAGAAGATGCTGACTCCTGGTTCGGATTGACGCGCGAAGTTCAATCAATGATGCCCGATATCAAGCACTTGAGGGTAAAGACTAATGACACCATTGCAAGTCAGTCGTTTGCCGGATTGTGTAGGCACGCTAGGGATTTTTGATACTGCGCCAAATAGGTCTCACTCCGTACCTCCATGGAGGCCAATTAAACAAGAATGCTAGGGAGCTCATGGAAGAACTCAGAACTGATTGCAAGAACTGTAAGCAATACCCCGTCCGGCGATGGATAGGTCTGACATTACTCCAGCTCAAGAAGTGACCACAATGCTACGAGACAGGTTGACAACACTTTCTTCCGACCTCATCGAGGCAAGATCGAGAATTTCCGACTTGGAAGCCATTCTTGCGCAGGACCGACAGGCAATCAAGGATCTTTCTACTGAATTGGCAGCTTCCCGTACGTGTACAGCCAGCAGGATGCGATTCCTCGAGCTTGAATTGAACACCAATATAGACGAAGGCTCAAGGAGTCTCTCTCAAGAAATCAAGACAATGGCGAAGGAACTCCGCGATGCCACTTCGAACTCGGTAGAGTTGGAAGTCGAGTTAGCGAATGCTCAGGAAAGGTGTGTTAAAAACTTATGAAGGCGATTGGTGAACGGCGGCCTTATGGAGACGACAGAATTGAAGAAATAGAAAAGGAGCTTGCTGAATCGGAGGCAACCTCAGCCGAAGTCCCCGAACTCCGAGAGACGTACTTCCAAGCGATTTTGGGTTTTCTATGGTGCAACTGACGGGCTATATGCAGCATGCGAGAGCTCGAGGGTAAACTCCTGGATGCGGAAGAGCGGGCTGCAGAGGTTGTCAAACTTCGTGATGAGTAGGTGGACTATATCTTTGTCACTTCAATGACCTGACCGTCGTCATAAGGGTTCTCGTGACCCAGCAGAAAATATCCGATCTCACCACGGAGAACCAAACTCTTCGATCCTCGCTTGAACAGAATAATTTGATCCTCGATAGCCGAACATCCGGGTACGCCCAGTGGAGCCCGCGTCTCTAAAAATCGTCCTCATGAATTGTAGCCTGGCCAAATCGGAACAGAGGGTTTCAGAGGTCCTCGAAGAGTTGAACGCCTCTCAAACCCGTGAGGGGGCTGTTTCTGAAGCCAGGAAGATTGATCAGGCTATTTTCGGAGAGGCCACAAAGCGACTTGAGAGCCGTGTGAGTAGTCTCGAAGCAGAGCTAGAACGCTCAAGGGAATCGTGCGTTGCTTGGTCTATACTCGTGCTCGACATGCTCATCTTCTTGCAGGGCTACCCAAGCAAACATGCGTTTGCAGGTATGAATTTCGAACGATACTACGCTGAAATCAAATCTAGCAGATTACCTGATGGTGGAATAGGCATCGCAGGACCGATTCGATGACCAGTCTGTCACCCTCCGCCTCACGAAAGAAACGAACGCGGAGCTTCAGGTGAGGTGTCCGGCAGGCATTCATAGGAGAGTTGATACTGATGCCTACTCAGGAACGTGTCACCGATCTTGAGAAAACTGCATCGGTAGGTAACCGCAACCCCCGAATTGTTTCGATACTACACATTATCTCGCCCTCTTCCAACATTTAGAAAGAGCAGGGAACCCTCCAAGAGCGAGTATCTGTCCTAGAACTCAAGTGTTCTGAGTTACAGACCAGAAATTGTGACTTAACGGAGAGTTTGGAACGTGAAAGGAGTTGTGTACGTTCAGCCGAGACTACCCTTCAACAGCAGCTGTTCGCAGAGGAGAAGAAACGACTCGCGCTCGAGGCCATCTCCAGGGAAGCTCAAATCCTCCTCGAGGAGAGCAAGAAAAGGGTGAACGATCTCACTGTTGAGAACGAGAAACTCCAGCAGGAGGTTTCGGCAGCGAAGACTATCCCTCCACCCCCCCAAAGCCCTCCCAAAAATACTATTGAAGATTCAGAAATGGCGGCGACTCTTCGAGCCGATATAGCCAGGCTACAGAACGAAATTGAAGAGCTAGTACACAAGTCCAAGACCATAGGAGAGAGGTACAAGAACGATGATCTGGTGCGTTCCCTCTTCCCCCCTCCTTTACGCAGCCGGTGATCGAACGTGCGTAGACCCACGAAGAGAAATGCTTGGTTCGTACTATCAGAGGAGAGACACGGGTCTTCCAGGAGCAACAGCTAGACATGAAGTCTAACGAACTCTTGAGGGTGAGTTAGTTTGCCCGTCACCCGCACCATAAGATAATATCGACGGAGTTCTAACAGCGAGAAAAAACGATCCAAGTTCGGGATATGAAGATAAAACAGCTAGAGGAGATGGTTGCGGTGCTTCATAAGCGTATTGCAAAGACCGGCGACCAGTCCTCGACTGCAGGCAAGCAATCCGCGAGCGACCCGAATATCCCGTCTCAAGTCAGCAGTCCACCTGTTCCCGATAGAGATGGACCGGTAAACTCACGGTTTCATTACGTTCTGTGCGGTTGCCATCTGACCTGGGTACTGAGCAGTTACTTCAAGGAACCCCAGCTGCAAATAGGGTGTCGGACGGGGGATACAGGGTGCTCAGGACCCCAACACACACCGTGCCCCCTCGGGAACCGGAACACGCCGCGCTACCTCGTAGGGCTGCCATGAAACCCAAGGAGAAAGGGCTCACCCGCTCGACGACAGAAGTAACCGACGATATTATTGGTTCTGACGACGAATTCGATGAGCCGATCATTAGTGCTCTGGGTAAACGGGATAGGTTAGGGGGTCCAAGTAAGAGGATCGATGGGAAGAGAGATTCATCCGGTGACGAAGCTGGGCGGCCTAATAAAAACAGGGTAAGTAGGGTGTCCTCGCCTGGGTACTCAGACAGACCGGATTTTTAGAAGACGAAGACTACTTGGCAAAACAACGTTACCACCAAGGCGAGTTCCCTTTGTTCTAGATCTTTCTTGGGTTTGTCATCCATTTCGTAGGCGTCCGACGCAACTGTTGTCACCCGACGACGAAGGAACAGGAACTAACATCTCAATTTAGACCATCTCAAGGACTCCTTCGTCTCGTTTCACCTTTGTGCTCTGCTCTCTGGTGCTATGTCTCTCGGTTGTCATCACCAATCGACTCTCGGCTTGAAGCTCGTTTGCTGCTCTTCTGGACTTTCTTGGACCCATTCTGAATTGATCTTGAGGATGTACTGCTTTCTGAGACTGTACTCGTACGAAATAAACCAGTTCCAAGAATGCATTTTTACTCGTTTACAACTCCTTCACATGGTACGGATCAGTCAGTCGTGCTTGGGTATGCTGCGCCCGCGGTTGAGCCACCAGATACCGCCGTTGATATAGATCACGAAACCCAACCAAGCACAATAAGGAATGAGAAATGCAGTGGTAACACCCTCCGTAGCGTCGTGGAAGAGTTTCTATTGTGAGAGTTGAAATTCGGAAGGATTGCTGAACGTCGTTTTACTCACGGTCATATACCAAACCGACGCAGTCAACGCGATAGCGTCCACCAACGCGACGGAAGGCTAGAAGATGAAAAGACACGTTAGCGCGGTGAATTTGAGCGGGTTTCGTCCTCTGAACTCACACTCTTCGCGTTGAAGAAGATCGGACTCCACAGGACGTTCAGACCGAGTTGTACGTAGTACCACCTTAGCCCAGTTTGAATGGATTCCCTGTGGGGTGGAGGGTCCGGTTAGATTCTGTCAGGGCATAAAGCAGAGATAAAGTCTGTGGAGCCATACTTGGTAGCAGATAGGACGGTGCTGTCGTGGAGATGGACGGCCAGGTAAGAAGCGTAACCCATCGCTGCGTACAACGTGGTCCAGATGATTGGGAATGCGAATCGTGGGGGTCTCCCGGGAGGGATTAAAAGGCTCTATGCACGCAATTTCGTTGAGTGTGGAGGAAGGGGAGCGGGAGGCGTTCAAAATTGAAAGGCCTACCTGGTACCAGATACCGTTGATTGCTTTCTTGGTCCTTGATCCACTGAGGAACCCGAGAGTCAGCGGTAAGCCGACCGCGACCACTGGGTTCCTTGGGAGGTTAAGAAGGAATTCTGGGAGACTGGGAGACATGATGAGTAAAAGTAAAAGTTGAAGAAAGCAAAGGGGGGATAGATAGTACGTACCTGGCAGTGTGGATGTGATACTACCCATCCCCTGAATGACGTCGATGCAGACGATCGGTCGCCGAGTGATGGTGATTCCAAAAGGAGAACGTTTGTTTGGTTCCAAGGCGTTTGCCAAACATCCATATCAGAATCCTTCATCCGCAAAAGACATGGCGTCGGAAGTAAAGTTCAAGTATCCTCAGCCCTTCACATGGGCTCAAGTCATGGATCTCGACATTGGTACAATCTCCCAAGGTACGCCAAGAGAAACAGAAAACGGGGCAACTGGAGTGAATCCCGTAAACTGATCGTTCAAGAAATCACTCGCCTCCAGCACTCTCTTGAACACCTCAAGTCCACTCAAGATCAACTTCAATACCTCATCGACACCATCTCCGAGTCTGCCCCGGACCCAGACTTCATCGGCGCGATCCAAGAGAACATAGACGTCATGTACGGGGCTGTTTCATCTATAGGTCGTGGGTTATCCCCTAGGGGTTACTGATGAACCGTTCCAGTAATTCGCAGGAAGAGCGTATTTCAATTCTCAAACACGCTTTGGTGCAAAAGGGTGTCATCTCGCCCTCCCATTACGACCTCGACCCCAATCGGTCGACCCAGCCTGTGTCCACCATCAATCCGGAACCAAATCCACCTTCGATGACAGGAAGTGGTGATGATGGTCTTTATCTCTGACGCTCTTTGATCGTAATTCAATCCGATCCCACGTTCTGCATGCGTTTAAAATGCGAGGCCTAACAGAAACGAATGTTCTAGATGGGGGGAGTGTGTGGATATTATACTGTGATGTAATTAATAAACATTGAACGGAGGGAACGGGTGAAGGTGCAAAGCAAAAGCAAAGCAGGAATGAATGGGTGACTGTCCGTAAGGCTACATCGTGTGCACACGAGCCCAGACGAATACCCGGGGACTTTTAAGGAAGGTGCGGGGGCCCCGGCCGCTCTGTCGGTTCGTGGGCAGCGTGGATATTGGCTACTGGCACCCTTCTATGACGTTTAGAGATATACCATGGCATATCTGGTCTTACGGACAGTCAACCAATGAAAGGCTAAACGTAAATCATACACCTAATCTGTAGGAGCGTTGTCAGTCACCAGGCAACACAGGCAGCCCCGCAACTGGCTCACCTTCGTTTACTATGTTCATAGACAACATAAGATATTGAAACCGCCGGGATAACCTTCGCCAGTGTCGGTCCTAGACCGACGTAAAACCCACGAACGCCGCTCTGGCTGTACGTCTGTGAGACTACGTCCCACATTCCCGTATAGCGTTGTGGGTGGGCAGGAGATCCAGAAGCTTGCAGTATCGTCCGAACCAGGTTCAGCGGGTACACGCTCGTCGCACCGACGCTCCCAGAAACGCTTCCGAAAGCGAGCAGAGCCAGAACACCAGGTTCTTCCTGCTTCGTTGACCGTACGTAGGCCAGCTTCAACGCCTCGAAGGTGCTCATATCGATTGCAGAGTACGGGAACACGCCAATTAAACCGATCTAGTACCCGGGTAATCAGCCCACGGCTACATTGGGAATTACTCCGGCTACTCACAGCAAGACCCCGGTAGTATGCGCGCATACCACCGAGGGTGTATACGTGCTTCACTGCCTGCAGTAATGTCCGTCGTTGTCCTCCAATGTTGCTCATCATCTGGGTTTTTACGGTTTCAACCGGGTATATGCCTAACCAGGAGTTAGTACCGCAAACGCAGCGTCAAGCGACTGGTCATACTGAGTTGACTTGTGATACCGCCGATACCACCCGACATGAACCTACTGAACCCGCTGATCTCACGACTGTCCTCGACATTGTCCCAGTACTTGGCAAACATTTGTTTCTATAGTCGCACTTAGCATCAACAGTTCGCCTTCGAGGAGGGGAACACCTCACGGAGGACTCGTATGATAGGAACTTGATAGCAGACTCAGGAAGGATTTTTGCGACCGACAGTCCGTTTCCGATCCAGAACCCGAGGATGCCGTTCTCAACGTATATCTTCGTGATCGCATTGGTCATCGCCTTCATACCAAACGATCTTGACGGGGCAATGAGAGCTGGTTCGGGTTGCCGGGTGATCAAGAATATCTTCAGCCGGTCGAATGGCGCGGTGCAGGTCCGCGAAACTGGAGTCCGGTTGGTCAGGGGACAAAGATAAGAGAGATGAAACGTGCTTGCCTGCTCCAGCCACGCCGCCAGCTAGCAAGTATTTCACAGCGGTAGATCCACCGAGCCAACTATGGTGCTCCTCCTCTTCGTATACCTCGACGTCCTCCTGCGCCCCTTCCTCGGTTTGCTGGGAGTATGAGTGGTCCACGGGTAACAGTGGCAGAGTGGCAGCCATCGATACCACTGCAGTTGTGGGAGCCACAATTGATGGGGGTTTATCCTCAGCACTCAGACTGACGTCACCTTGATTCAAAAAGTGTCAATAGATTCGAGTTGGAGGAGACACGAGTCGGATCACGAACCTTCCATTGTCACTCTCGCGGCGCCCCTCCCATCGTCGCCGAGGTATCTCCTCATCTCATAATATCGGTATATTTCTGCAGTTGAAGCCTTCCGGGGAAGCAAGAGGAGGAAATCTCGAAACTCGCGGAAGCTAACGGCATGGGAATGCGGCGATGAGGTCAAGGTGGTCATAAATTCCGAGAGAGTTCCCGGAGATAACGGGATGCCTGGAGGAACAATCCGGTGAGTCAAGAGGGCGAAACGGAGAGACGGAGACGTCTGACTGACCAGCCTGCTCCAGAGCCAACCCAAGTTCTTCCGCTTCCAAATGGCCGTTCCCATCCAAATCAAGCTCATCATGAAATACATGCCATAACTCTATGTAAGATTCCGATCAGATAAGCAAAACCACCGAAATAGGTCGTCCCGTTCAACTCACCGACTTCCTTGGCCTGCGCATACCGATAGAAATCTTTCCAAGGGATCTGCGGTTTAGGGCCGCGCGTGTGCGTCAAGCTGTGACCACTCCCGCATTTGTCCAGCAACTCGTTATCGTAGATGTCTTGTAATTTCTCTGCCTTCTCCCTGGCGAGGGTGGTGTCCTTTGTGCGAACACCGCTAGTTGTTACCGGACCGACGGCTCTGACTGAAGTATTGTGCTCCTTCCCTTTGCCATTCCTCGTCTCTGTCAGTCTCCGCCAGACCTCCTTCAGCCTCGCCTCCCTCTGCGCGCCTTCCTGTTGTCTGAACTCATCCAGACTATGCGGGAGCCGCTGATACGTCTTTGACGAAGGTAGGTCTGATCGTAGTGGTGGAATCAACACGCGGTCCTGGACTCCTGCCATCGTAGCGTTGAATATCTCTCTCCCAGATGGAGAGTCAGAGTTCGCAGATTCACTACCCGTTTCGTCAGGGCCCACCGACGCTGACGTGGGCGGCTGCGTGGGGTTGCATGAGGTTCCTGAAATAGACTGCTCGGATGTGGCATCCTGAGCTTTCTCTACCATATCCGGGTAGAGGAGCTAAGAGGGTATTTCGTTTGGTCGCCGGGATGCAGTAGTGTGGAAAGTGTGGAGGGTATGGAAAGTATCCCGAAAGTGTAGGGTGGAGGGGAAGTCGGGTGCTGGGGGGTGGATACTACCGCCGGACGGTCAGGTCGGCGCACGTGCTTGTGCGGTTCGTTTGGACGTTTGCGAGAAAAGGACGGTGTGTTCACTGGCACGAGCGCATTTCCTTGGTTTGTCGCGCCTTTTTTGTGGTGGAAGCCTCGTCTGTCTCGCGACGGGGATAGGAGGAGGAGAACGCCCTTGGAGTTTCGTTGGGACAAAAAACCGGAGGACGGGACGATGACGATCACAACTGCCTGATTTGGTAATAAATCGCAAACCACCCACCCCGCCGACTCGAGAAACACACATCTACGCACAACCCATACTCACTACAGCTGGACTACAAACAAAACATCCATACATCGCGCCGCGGCAAACAAAGCGGGGAATGAAGAGGAGAACATAAAAAAAGCATTAACAAAGCAAACAAAAGGACTGCATATACATGTTTTAATAACCTGACAAACAGGATTTAAATGAATTCAAGAGAGAGTCGAACCAGTGCTTGAGGGTCTTCCAGAATCCAGATCTTGGGTTGTGTGGGTCAATCATGAACATTGTCTTGGACCCGATCGTAGATTTTCTGGCGGAGTGAGGTTGGTAAACGGGTAGCGTCCGGTCGTCATCGTCGCTGTCCGCAGAGGTACCGCGGGTGTCTGTCCACATCGTGAGGGAGGAACGGGCGGTCCGGAGGGTGCGCGTGTCGGTCGTGTCGTCATCCGGGCTCTTCGTCCGTTGGCTGTGAGTTTCAGCTCCGAGACTTGTCTGGTCGGGGAATACCTGGGTTGAAACTGATTTAACGGGGGTGTCAAGTTGCATGAACGAGAATACGCACAATATGCATAGGTTTAATCATAGTAGTAGTAATAGGAGTCGGTGCTACCGACGTCTTCTTAGAAGATGGCCGTGGGGGAGTAGGAGGACGGAATGCCTACAACAGAGAAAACATGAACATCCATGAAATGATGCATACGCCCCAGATAACACTAACCTTAGGAATACGAGATATAGATACAGTTGACGCGTTAGTGGCGGGGGAAACCGCCAATCCTTTCGACCCGTGGTTGACCCCCGACGGAGGCACGTTCTCCTTGTCCGCCGAACGATGGCGATTGCGGGATTTCACCTCCCCAAGATCCACCTCCTGGAACGTCGATTGGTCCCTATCGACCTCCGTAATATGGAACTGAGACGCCGCTTCGATTCAAGCGTCAGGAAATATGACCTGCGCAGGGCTCCCTGGAGCCTTGGTGATGCTCACCTGCTGCGTGATGGTACCCATGCGTAAGCCCATGAGTCGGAGAGGCATGGATCGGAGTAATCGGTGGAGTCTTCAAACTCTTCAAGTTAGTCGTACTCTCGTTCCTAATCACACGATCGATGTTCTCCCTCCAATCAACGGGTAGCTAAAAAAATCGAGGCCATTAAGACAATGCGGTCAGCACGAGCTCCTCACGAGAGAGAGAAGCGAAAAGCAAGGCATCAGCGTGGCCCAGCGACATACCGGGGGCAAGTCATGGTTCAACGAAACCAGCGACATGGAGAACGGGTTCGCGCGGTCCATCGTGTACCCAAACGTAGTGGACGTAGGCGAGCTTGTGTGCTGTTGCAATAGCCCTTGATTCGGTGGAATCGGCGGAGACGGTATGAATTTTGGCACGGGCTTCCTCCAGCTCATGTCCCGACTTGAGCTCCTGCTCCGTAGGCTCCTCGCCCGTGGACTTTGCTGATCACGAGAGGTTGGACGAACATGGTAGTCAGACATCTGAGATCCGGGATCCAGTGAATATAGATAGAATAGATATCGAGGTTGATCTGAGGAAGCGAATAATTGGAATTCTACCCGCCGGAGGAGTAGATGTCGCACGAAATGGGGAGAGATAGTTTTAGCAAGGGACGGACTGGAGAAGCCTTTTGAGGGAGTAGGAACGTCCTGTGGATTTGACTCGTCGGGGCGTGTGGCCACCCACGGCCGCTGGAAACAGCAAAGCACGGACTAGCTCGCCAAGTGTTTTGGTTTTGTTCAGAATGGAGTACAGAATGGGTAAACAAGCCGCCTGTGCTCGATAAGGTCGTGGAGGGTCGTGAGTCGTGAGGCGGAGGGCAAAGAAGAAGGGATGGAACGAGTAAGGGGGAGGCTGTAGCGAAGGCGTGATCCCGCTCGGAGACCTGAGGTGGCCCGTGTCCACGACGCAAGGAAAAACGGGCCGGGGAGGGCGGTAAAAAGGGTAAAGCGCGAAGAGAATAAAGTATTGAAGAAAGGGTTGGGAAATAGAGAGAACCCCCGAGATGTACCGGTATCCGGGAACAGAAGACCACACCAAGGGCACCCTTCGGAGGCGTCCTTTCTATACAATCAAAAAAAGCATCGCAACCAGCAGTCACCAGCCAGGAAACGGCATGTATCCCAGACAGAGGGGTCCGCTGGGGATTCCTGATGAATAGTAGGAGGGCCAGGCCGCCAGGAGGTCATAGCATCGACCTGATGCCGTTTCGACCATACACATGAATTCCTCGAGGTCGAGATATGATTCGGATCCCGGACTGATCATGATAGGCGATTTCATGAATGCCCGCCTTGAGGTCCCCGTCGCCGGAGCTGGTGTCATAAAGAGGAATCCCTCTGGTCGTCGACAAAGCAAGAGATAACTGATGCCGAGCGCCCGCCGACGCGACGGTACCAATCTCGGGTCCAGGTTTGTGGCATGGTCCTTATCACGGGCACAGCAAATTGTAAGAGTACTTGCTTTATTCTGTACAATTTCCTTTGCTGCGCTACGTACGAACGAAAAATTATGCACATAAGAGGTAGCTGGGCAAGTTCTGCAGATCAACGGGAGAGGGAGAAGCAAGCAGCGGTAGAACTCCAGTAAAGAACGCGTCTATGTGGAAAAACGTTAAAGCCACCAATAAGCAGCAGGCCCAAAAGAAATTAAACTGTGCAAGATGGAATGGTATCGTATTCTGCGAACATGAAAGTTGGGGGGTGAGGGAGGAGGGAGGAGGATGATGCAGGATGGTATTAGGATTGTGGCGTTTGGAGGAAGGCGGGTATCAAACCTGGCGGAAGTATGAAAGCGAGTAAGCAAGGTCGTATGGGACATGAGATAGAGTTGGAAGCTATGTGGTGAGAAAGGAGGGCGGGAGTGCGGGATGGATATGTTGCGGGTATGAATGGGATGACGTAGAGCGGGGCGACGTATGTGTTGTGAGTGAACCGTAGTCTCTCGTGAGAGAACGAAATAAATAGCGGTTTAACCGATTCGTCTCGCTTGAGGTCGTGAAGAATAAACCGTAAAGTAGTCGTAGGGGGGTAGCCGAGTGAGGAGCAACATATGACAGGGCGCGTTTCACGAGCATTTCTCAAAATCGTCATGAGATTCGCTTCCGCTCCTGGAACGCGACTTGGACGGAAGTCGAATCTTTGATCGCCATTCAGAGACCCATCGGAACCGGCGTTCGTCCTTCTCCAGATCGCCCTTTTCACCCTCCACATCCACTGGAGATCGGGGTGACACCCATCCTCGAAGGTAATCGCGTCCCAAAATCGGAGCCAGGGACAGGAATGACAGAAGAATCAGCTTGAGGATGATGTCAGGTGACCGAAGCAGTGATGGGATTGATTGCGCCGTCGAGGACGGGTTAGCAGCAACTGTTTGCAAGATATCACCGATCTAAGAAGTTTCGGTAAGCATATACCATTTTATAGAACAAAACTTCTGAGTATGCACCTGGCATGTGACAGCAGTCCATGGAAGAGCACCGATAAACGTTCCAAGGAAGCAGTCTGCGATAGGGACACCGCAAACACCGCACGCGATGTTGAGGCCCGACCAAGGAACAACACCAATGAGGCGGAGAACCGACAGGCGCACCCAAGTCGGAGTTTTATTCTGTGAAGTCGAATTTGAATCGGAATCGCCGTGCAAAGCATTCCTGGTGATCCCCAGAGCACGAGGGAACCACTGAGATAACAGAGGGGCCATTGGTCGTGACAAGAGCGACGAGAAAATAGAACCGATAGTTGTGAGGAATGCGAGGAGCAGAGTCGCCCAAGCCGGGTGGAAAAGGGCGCCACCAAGGACATTCTACAAATGTCAAGAAAAAAGGCTAGTTCAACACATGGGAGGATCGGTGAAGGCGCGGAAACTACCCACCCAAGCTACGCTGCCCGGAACCGACCACGCGTGTTTCCAGACGGCGGAAATTGACAGGACACCGACAACATGCGTCAGCGGCCATGTTCCGCTTTGGGAATATGCATGCAGATCCTTCCCCATCGCGGCCAAATCCTCCAACGTCCGTGGCCATGACACGGTTACCGGCAAAGATCCCAGAGAAAGCACGACCAGGAAAGTTGAAAGCGGGAAAAGGATGATCACGAAAACCAGGGGGAGGTGCGCCTAAGCGGAAACCAGTGAAGAGTTAGCCACGCGATCGACTACTCTCACTAGTAACTTGGCACATACAGATGGATTACGAGTGACATGCATGGAATCCTTCTCCTTGAACGAATCCGTGAAGGATGAGAGGGTCGGGGAGGGGGCCATGGTTGGGAGGAGGGATTCGTCCGTGGAGGGGACGAGAGAAGAGTGTGCGAACCGGTCCAGATCCAGCATTTGAAGGCCACGAGAAAACAAACTCTGCAAGGACATGAGCCGCTTGTTTTCAGGGGGCGGGATGCCGCCGGTGAGGGAAACGGGTGAGGGAGGGTCTGTTGCGTCGGAGAACGAACCGGGCTTGCGTGATGAACAGGTGTGAAGCGTGAGCGGAGGCCGGCGGGACGTGGAAGATGCTCGTGCGCGGCTCTTGGGAGGGGAGAGGGAGGAGGAGGAGGAGGGCTCGGCCATGGTCTGAGGTCAAGGCGTATTTTCAAGAAAAGTACAGTAAGGACGGAACAGGCGCGGCAGGGGAATCAGCGGATTTGTAACAGATGCTTACACCCAGATCACTGCCCGGCCGCAATTTATAAAACGCGATGCCGCATCACCATTGAACACCTACTCCTCGACCTTGACCCGAAATCCCTAGACCCATGACCCACTGACCACACCAAACCTAATGTAGATCCCCCACACCACTCCAAGGATCCCCCTGTCGGCGCGATTCACAGCGCGGTCGTCACTCGAGTTCCAGCTGTCTGCGTGGCGCAAGGTAAATCCGCCGGGCTCGGCACCCGTTCGGACATCAGAGCCCGAGGGAGGAATGGACTTACGAAGCTTCGGACTCCCGGCGCGACGGGTTGTATGTGGAGAAGCCGTAAGCGTTTCCAACAAACGTCCCTGGGTTGAATACGTGACACCCCTCATATGTCATCTGGTACTGCTCATACTTGTCCGCCAGTACCACCTGGTTCGGCCAAGTAAATCAACCAACCGATTTGAACTCGCCAGACGACGTACCGCAGTCGGCAACGGGTATACACGCAATGCATGATCAAATTCCGAGTGAACCGGATGGACCGATTTGGCCAACGGCGAGAGGTGGCTCTGATCCAAAATCGTCTGCACAAGCTAGAGATTCGTCATCGGTCACATAAGCTCCGACCCACTGCTAGTCCCGGCATCCTGAAGGAACGGCCGCACTCACATAGCGCTTCAAATCATCGTTACGAACGTCCGGCTTGACGCCCACGAGATTCCGGAGCATCCTTCCCATCATGTTTTCACGAAAGATAGCAATCTCTTGATTGAAGAACCGTATCCTACACGGGTTAGATGCCAAATGTAGCTTTGTGACCTTGGACTTCAATCGCCCCGTGAATGTGGAGGGGATCGACCTTCGGGGAAGCACTGTGCTAACTGTGGGGTCCAGTGGACCAGGAACCAGTACAAAGTGCGTAGATCTGTTGATCAGGGGATACGAAGCGATCAAATCACCCAGGGCAGTGAAATTATCTGCGGCGCAGCAAGGTCAGCCTCAAACACACCCACAGTGTGCCAAGGGAACCGCGAATCACCTTGATACTTTTGGGCGTCCCGAACGCTCGCTGGGGAAATATCACGCGTCGTAAAATTCCCACAGAGGACAATCACTTTGGGGATGAAGTTAACTTCTATGCAGTTGTCAAACATTTTTCGGATCCCCTCCAGTGTGGCGGGGTGATCCAACCACACGTCCGAGAGGACAAAGAAGTTGAGGTCGGAAAGCTCTTGTTCGATCCGAACAGCATACCTAGCCTGGAAAAATACAGCCTCAACCCAACCAAAGTACAGGATATGAAGAATTGCGTACGTCTTCTTGCGGTGTTGTTGCCCCCTTCCCAAGGAAGTCTATATGACCATATATGGATCTGGATGTAATGAGCGTGGTTCGCGGACCTTATGATGACATGATCATACCTTGTAGTTTCACGGTTCTCACATGGTGGATGGCCGATGGCGATGACCACGAATGTGGCCTCGTCGGTATAATCGCCCTCTACCAAGGCAAATGCCCCCTCTGTGAACAGACCCTCGCTGGGTTGGTCCTGAATTACTCGGTTAGCTCCGACCTGGTTCGCTGACGGGGCTGAACCTACCAATTGGGAAAAGTCGAGCTGCACACTTCCCTCGTGATCCTCGAGACAGAGTTTACCTTCTTTAGAATGCGCGAGCATCCCAAACAAAAGAAATCTCTCTCCAGCTCGTCCAAGCAGCTGCTTCGTCGACCTCAGCTATGACACCCGGTTAGAACGAGCAACTCGGTGGGTCTTCGGGTGGTTCACTCACAGTCAGCAGATGCTCGCGATCTCGAGATGGTATTGTGGACGGGGAGAAGTGGTCATTCCGTAAGATGACCTGCTTGATTATGTTATACCGATTCCGCATTGCGTTCACCCGTGAATCTGCGGAGCCCGTAAGAGTTAGGGGACCTTTGTTCCTGTGGCGTGCTTTTCAATGAATATATAGGCGTCGAGTGGAACGTCTGGGCTGAGACTCACTGCTCAAAAGTGCTCCGTTCAGGAGACCAATTCCATTGCGGCATCTCGAATGCGTCGACGATGAATATATGCGCCTCCACATCGAGGATATCCTGTTCAACCGAGCTTGCAGTGGTTGATGAACCTTGCAAGAGTTGGTGCACCCTTTGCAGGACTGCGACCGACACTTTCATGACTGCATCTGATAACAGCGCAGTCAGATCAAGATGCAGAACCATCATATGGCCCGGATTCACCGTCTTGCTTGTTGTACTCCTTTGCGATGAGATCAATAGAATATTCGACGTCCTCGTCTCGGATCTCGTGCTTGTCCAAGACACTCCCTAAGAAATCGAGCGCGTCGGGACCCAAAGCATGACTGTATTTACGAAAGACCTGGGGTTTCGAGCGTAAGCGCAGCGGTAAACGCGCAAAGGACGGAGAGAGACCTTGATGATAGTCCGCTGGCGTGGATCACTCATGGTCGCGCTTAGCCAACAGATCCGCAACTCATTCCGCTTCCGGAAGCCTCAGTCCGCAACCGGCAACTGATCATGATCACACACTCGCTGACTCCATCCACCATGTTCTCCGCACTGGATGTTGACATCAGACCAGGCTCAGGTCTCGGTATATTTCAACTCGGTTTGCTCTTTCTAGGCTTTGATCGAGGAATATACTCAGCACACGACACAGGTTCATCGCTATGGTCGATCATGGAGCTCTTGCGGAGGATGCAGAACGAGTTCCCCCAGGTAGACGTGAAATTCGACATCGACTCTCCTACAACCCCAATCATAATCCATGTCCGACCGCATCTGGATCTTCTCTTCTCCGAGTACCAGCAACGTCTGCACACCATCGTCCTGAAACGCTTCCGTGATGTGCCACCTGTGACGATCCGCTTCAAGGGCAAGGTCCTACTCGGCCCGGATCAGGTTCTCAGGCGTGTAGACGTCAGCAGAGCGGTTGGTCCGACCTACGAGGGTGAGGAGCTTCGATACCCCGGCGTCTGGTTCTCCTTCGACGAGCACGCTACCCCTTCGCAGGACCAGAATCAGGAAATCAAGACCATCACCGTTTCACAGCACAACGGGCAGGATCGAGATGCCCTGGAGGAAGTTCTCGAGTGTCCTGTCATGTGTGGTGACATCGCTAGAGCCGTGGCTAAAGTACACCGAGGTGTCATGCTACACTTCTATCCTACCGCGACCTCTGAGTCCGTCTTCGTTGAGATCGGAGTTACTACAGCCCAAGACTTGTCTGTAGAGCTTGGTACCCCTCCGAGGACACACTACCGGGAGGACGACCGAATGCATATCCATTCGAGGCAGAGGACCAACGGAGAGGATGATGAAGATTCTTCCTGTAAGAGTACCACGTCCTCTCGGGTGTCTTGCTTACTGGACCTCCATCCTAGATTTCTTCAATTACTTCCAGTACGGAATTGATTTCCTGATATCCGGCACTACGCACACCGTCCGCAAGATCATCCTTCACACCAATATCGTAAGTCCGGTCACAACAGACATTATTTCCGGGTTAAGCGTGGTCGCAAAAAACAGCCTGGTTCACCTCTATTTCATCGCTACAAACGATGTCCATGGGAGATCGAGGGAGTGCCAGAGGACGACGAAGATGGTAATGATCTCTTCATCTGATTATCTGTTCCCTCACCAGCTTTTCCAGACTCGCCTCCGAGTGTGAAATTCGCAGAAAGGGTACGTCGGCATCTCGTTCCTCACCACGATGTTACCTCAGCCACGACGGGTGTAGGCAGAGAAGATTCGTCGATTCCTTCAGCCAAAGGAGAACCCACCCCATATGCCTCTCAACCGGACGGATGACGAAGAGGGGCTTAACCTTCCTAGTCCAATCACACGTAAGCCTTCCACTCTCCGATACATCCGTCTGTTCTCAAGTGGGGCAACCCTCAGGACTATGGGGTTTCGATGGCGTCATTTTGGAGGTGGCTGAACCTGGGCAGCAGGTTGTATCACTGACTCTCTTCTGAGGTCGCGTGTATGCTTGGCGGCAGATGAAATGAAGGATTAGAACTATAGCAAACATCTAACATACATTGTACTTATTTATGCAAGGAATAATTCTGACCAGACCTTTCGGAGATCTTCCAGAGTGGCAACAGCATCGTCCTTCAGGTCTTCATTATGCCCAATGGTCATCTCGATGCCCCCTTCCGTCGCACTCAAACCGCGTTCACAGAAGTGAATGCAGTGGCCCCATCCGAATTCCTTGGCAGCGTCCACGTTACTCCGGCTGTCGTCGATGAAATAACATTTCGAAGGATCAGTGATCCCTGCCTTTGCCAAAGCCTATGTAACCGTCAGGGCAAACAATCAGCCAACAGTGCACGAAAGTCACACCTGGTCGTAATAATCTCGTTCAGGTTTACATGAAAAGTCCGAGTCTTCGTAATCGCAGAACACCAAACCGTCGATCAGGTCATCAACCTCGAGGATCTTTAGGACACGCATAGCATGCTGGAAATATGTATAAGGGATCCAGAGCTGAATTCGTGTCATTCCGTGGGACTCACCGTCTTGTAGGCGTTTGTCAACGCCCAGACACGGGTCTTGCTGCGATCTATGTCCTGGAACAGTTTGCGGATAGAAGGGTTGGGTTGAATCATATCCTCCAACGGCAAAGATCCATCGCATTTGTCATTAAAATCTAGGGCATCTAGATGTTGCGAGCGTGTCAGTGATATGGAATATGTAGACTCAGGATCTGGGTTCACCTACGTCATGATGCTTTACGAGTCCACGTAACGCCAGTCCGTAGGTCTTGTAGTAATGATGATGAAGTTCACTAGCCTCTTCGTGAGACAATCCAAGCTTGACGAAGTACGCTAGGATGAAAGTCAGCCCATGCTGTATCGTTCATTGTGATGCAACAAGTGGATTACCATGGATGCGCTGGCCCATTGCATGGGAAATCTTTGTGCTTGCAGAATAGAGGGTATTGTCTATATCAAACCATACTATCGCCCTATGATCTGCAAGCTATCAGCATAGAATCGGCAGTGGTTGAGGAGGAACTCGTCCTCACCCGAGTTATCAGCCATAGTGGCGGTCGGATGGGTACTATCTGAGATCGGGATCTAGCGGTGATCTCGTGATCCCCGGCGAATCCCGGGCTGTGGCTGACATTATCGAATCCCCCGTCCACCACCGTACACGACATCAAGACTACCGACGCCGACGCAGTGAGTGCCGTTTCTATGCCAGTATACACCTCCAACGACGTTCTTGACACCCTACGCATCTCACGGAGGGTGGACCGGACGTGGCTTCCTTGGGATTCACGATGGATGGGTTTGCACCAGATTGGATGGGCCTGAAGCTGATCATCGAATCCTCCACCACAGATGGCCCGCAGCAAGACAATCGCACCCCACGTCGGACGCCTCTCACGCACGCAAGTCTTCGCCAAGCGAGGACTTTTCAAGGGACAAAGGAAGTCAGACAAACCCGCCGTCCCAGAAACTCCTCCGACAAAGGAGGTCCCCGTAGGCGGTGAAAAGAATGGTTCCACTCGTACCGTCCCCACCTCAAAAGCTCCCCGATACTACCCAGCCGAAGATGTACGAAAACCAAAGAAGAGCAGGAAGGCTGTTGTCCCCACCAAAATCCGTCCTTCGATCACTCCTGGAACGGTTCTGATTTTGTTGGCTGGAAGGTTCAGGGGGAAGAGGGTCGTTTTCTTGAAGCAGTTAGAGAGTGGGCTGTTGTTGGTTACTGGACCTTTCAGGATCAACGGTGTCCCCCTGCGACGGGTGAATCAGGCGTATGTTATTGCCACCTCCACCAAGATTGATTTCGAGGGCATCACCGTGCGTGCAAACTTTCCTGGAAATAGTCCTTACAGCTTGACATTTTTTCGTGCATTTAGATCGACGAAAAGGTCAACGACGCCTACTTTGCCAAGGCTGCTGTCAAGGGCCGCACCTCAGCAGAGGAAGAGTTCTTCGCTGACGGCAAGCCCAAGGAGAAGGAGCCATTCCCCGAGTCGAAAGCTGCCGACCAGAAAGCTGTCGACAAGGCCATCATTGCCGCCATCAAGGAGGAGGAGTATTTGACCAAGTACTTGAAGGCCACCTTCGGTCTGACAAAGGGCCAATACCCCCACCAGTTAAAGTTCTAGGAGTGTATGTTGTTGTAGTACCGGGATTTGTGATATGATATGCTGCACACCATGACCATCCCGTTTCGCTTCTCTCACTGACCGGGCCTGGGCGCGATCGGAAAGCATGTTGTCTGTTGGACTGAGACGTCCACCACAGTTTCCACGGCGTACAGCACTGCATGCAACGCTACGGCCCAGGCAACGGAGAACGTTCTTCACTTCGACGATGCAGGCGCTCTCGGACCAATTTCTAGACCTCGCTGTCGCTATACCATATCCCGCATCGTTCCCGGCCTATTCCACGACCATAATCATCGTCACCGTTGCGTCACGGCTGATTCTTACCGTACCTTTCTCGGTCTGGGTGTGTTAATTAGGCTCCTTGACTTTCGTACAGGTTGGCTAAATCTGCAGGTCAGGCGAAGAAGGCACAATGGAAGACCGAGGACGAGGTACTGCCACGGATGCAGGCACTCGGACCGCAAATTGCACAGGAAGTGCGGAAGAAGATGGCTAGGGAAGGGGTAAAAGGGACCAAGGAGGAGCTGAGCGCGATTTATTCGAAGCGGCTCAGCGAGGCTGTAAGTACATGGTGGTTGTATGCGTCGAGTGGGGTCATGCTACTGACACCGGCCTTAGGCAGCAGTAGAACGGAAGAAGCTGCTATCAGAGCACGGTGTATCGTCAGCGTTGATTATGGCCATACCCGCGCTGACGCAGTTGCCCCTATTCGTGTTTTCTTCGATGTTGTTCTCGCAGTTAACCCAAGCACCTTCCGTGCTCGAGTCCGAGACGTTCCTAACATTGACTTCTTTGGTGAACCCCGACCCGACTGTAACCATTCCTATCCTCATTGGCATGATCACCTTCGCAAACGTCGAGTCTGCGAAGTGGTTCATCTCTGACGCGCAGAAGAGTCGACAAGAGAAGGTGGAGAAGTGGAATGCGGAGAAGAGGGCTCGGGGAGAGACTGTCATTGAGCCTAAGAAGATCGCGCAGAACGCGTTGAGGGTTATGTCGGTTGGGAGGATTTTAATTGCGGCTATGGTGCCCGGAGTACGTCTTCAATCTTCGCGACCTTTGCAGAATAAACTTGACTGGCGATGTGCTTGTCTAGGCGGTGGAGATCTATTGGCTCGCGTCCGCCTCCTTTGGTTTGGTGCAAACGTGGATATTCGACTGGGTGTCACACCGAAGGGATAAGAAACGGCAGCTGCCGCCCCCGGTCTCGTCCACAGGCAAGCCCCTAAGGATGATATAATATTGTGGTACCACTAGGTAAGCCTTTTCCTTCTGATTGCGCGGGTTATGATAAGACTTCGTGGTCCGAGACGAGCCCTGGTGGGATAACCACCGGTGGTTCTCTGTGACATCTTTCTTGATCTAATTTGAACCCACCTCCGAACTTTCCGGGGCCGTATCCGTATTGTGTATGTGGTTGGCTAAGATTACTGACTACATTCATCCATTCATCCGTTAGATAGATAAAAGCATATGCAACTCCACAGTCAAAATTAATTACGGGAGACTGAAGGCGTGCATCCATTCCTCGCTGACTGTTCGAGATGATCTTCTCAATTCTTGCCGTCCAACCTGCTGTCGCGAGTTTCGACGTATCTACCAATTCCCAAGAACCAGCAAGCCCTGTGAATAGAGATAAGGTCAATCACCTCTATACGGGCAAGGTCTCGTTCTCACAGACCTTGGGATGAGAAGCGCAATTCCAATGATAACGCTTAACCAGAGGGCCTGAGGCCAGTCCCTCGTCTTCCACCTTACGTCACATATCCCATAAAATGTTCCGAATAGATGCAAGACATCACCGACAGTCAGGGGAATCAAAAGCGATCTGGCTATTTTCTCCTGTAAGGCGGGGGAAGGGAGTCTCACAATCGCCCTTAGAACGGAGGCGCCGACGAGGCCGATGATCGCGTGTGTGACTACCGCTTGGCAGACGACTGCATGGACAGTTGGGGGTAAGGTTCCCGACGCCTCCGTGAAACTGCTAAGCCAAGGTTCGTGACGGCTGATCATCTGAGTAGACCTCAGTTTACGTTTGTAACACTTTGCTGATGTACGGACCTTCCCTGGGTCGAAGATCCCTTCGAGGAGGCTTGCGAACGTAATAAGAGGTTCGACTATTCCAAATACGACGTAGTAGAACGTCGGGACGGCGGATTTTCGCGAGTGGGCATGGGTCGCGGTAGAAGGCATTGTGGTGTGGGGGTTCTCATTCCGAGGCACATCTATATAGTGTGCGGGAGATCTCCAACGGAGTGCCCCGACGTATTCACAATTTCAAAATCCGGGATGTGAACAAGGTTGACTTTTACGAGCTAGTCGTTGTGGCGTGTAACCTCGCAATATCGGACACCTTCGCGGCACGGGTACGGGGGTTATCTCGAACGTGGGTAGCCTGGCCCCCCATGCAGGAAATCGGGAAATGGGCGCCATACGAAGCGTGACCAAGCTTTGACCTCCGGGTTAATGTTGCAACGGCTGCTCAACAAGCCGGGGGGGTGCGTTCTCGGCTTATCTTCGACCACGGGTGTGGGTGACGTTTCATCGCCTGAATGGGTAAGAGGATATATGAAAGAGGCGCGATAATCAATGCCAACACGAATTAGGTGCGTATTCACTTGGGCTATGATCCTTCTACACTGTCTCTCCAGAAGCGCTGCCTTTCCTAGAAGGCTGCAGCTCAAGGGGGCCGCCCGTCGCCGGGCAAGCCCCAGGCATCGCAACGACCCCTTGGGACCTCGGTTGAAGTTTCGCACCCATCAACAAGGAGGGACCCGACCCGTATCGAGGGGGTGAGTGGGGAGGGGGGCGTTATTCAGTTCTTCTCGTTAAGCCACGCGTCGCGTGAGTCGACGTATCTTCCGATTCCCAAATGCCAACAGATCCTGATTAAATTTGATCAGAGTTCGGTGCTCAGCGAAATGAGCTAATCGTCCTGGACGAACCTTGGGATCAGGAGGGTGAGTCCTGTGATAATCGTTATCCAGATTATGGATGGCCATTCGTCGACGTTCCACCTCGTGTCGCCGATACCGTAGAGTGTCACTAAGATATGCGACACGTCGGACACAAGTAACGGGGTAAACAGCGACATGGCGATTTTCTCTTGCAATGCGGGAGAACGAAGTCCCCTGACTGCGGTGAGAACGAAGAAGTTGATGATCCCGAGTAAGGCACATGTATGTGCCAGCTGGAGCATGATGACAGTGGTGGCTGCTGGCAGGGTTTCTGGTAGTGCAACACCTACCGGCCAAGGACCGTTCATGTTGTGAGTCTGGATGGAATTGGACGCGTCAATCGAAACACGATCGGTTGGGCTGGAGAGAGCATGGTGGGGAATGCAGACCTTGACCGGGTCAACGAATGCGCCGACCATACCTGCAACGCACAGGAACGGTTCGTAAATTGCGAATATCGCATAGTACGCTGTCGGGACCGCCGACTTGCAGGAGTTGGCGTAGAGGAGCGCGAAGAATGACGGGAGAGGCTTGCGCGCGGGGGGCGGAGAAGGCATCGCGGAGGCGAGCAGGGGCTATTCGGACGGTGGCAGGGGAGGACGGGATGAAACGACCATTGCCTCCGGGGGCCTATTTGTACAGATCCGAGGCCATCTCGTTCCTGGCTCGGTATACGTGTGCTCGCGGGAGCCCTGCCCTAAAGCCAGACCCTGTCCATCGACGCGTCTCTTCATCTCCTTCTCTCTTCATCTTACATTGGATTTTTTATAACCCAGGGAGACAACTGGATCCTGTCGTGGTGATTCTCCTAAATGGCAAAATCCGAGACTGAAACAGACGGTCTATAATGCTCATCTTCCTGGGTCGAGGGACTTTGGGCTTCGCTTTCTTCTGACACTCGTTTCTCCCCTGATGTATGCCGCCGGCGGGTGGTAGTATGACAATGTAACTTAGTTCCAATTTATTTTTTGTCTGGGCGTATATCCGTGAGAACCTGTCTCCAGTCCCCCTTTGACCCTAACCTGCATGTCGGTCGTTCCCGAAGAGAGCCCTGCGGATCTCAGACCAGAGCCCAAGGAGGAACAAGGGGATGCGACGCCAGAAGAGGTTGTGGGACCTCCGCCACAGTTGTTTCATCCGCTGAACTGGGAGATCCTCGCCCTCCTCATGCCAGCGTCAGTCTTTGGAGTTCTTGCAAGGCTGGGGTTGGTCGCCTTGACCTCCTATGATGGCGAGAGCATATTTCCCCTCGCCTACGTACAAGGTGTCGGGTGTCTCGTCATGGGATTCTGCCTGGCGTTAAAGGTCCCCATCTCTGAATAGTGCGTCTTACCAGCTCCAGAACATCAGCGTCTTGTTGGTGCTAAGCGTTCTTCGGAACCAGCCACACGCCCATCTACATTGCGTTAACAACTGGTAGGTATTCCTCCCCTCGTGATGCCATCCCCCACTAACAGAAACAGGCTTCTGCGGGTCTCTTACCACCTTCTCCAGCTGGCAATACGATGTGTTCGGTTCCTGGACCGACTCCTCCCAAGCCGACCGCGATTGGTTGAGAGATGTGATTCTGAACCACCCTTTCCACTCGTCTCGACTTACGTCCCTCTGTGTCGCAGGTCGTTGACGGCATTACCAAACTGGTTTTTACACTGGTCATATCGATGTCCTCCGTCTCGTTTGGTTCGTATCTCGCGCAGATCACACGTTCATATTTTCCACGTCCTCCTCCCCCCCGGCCGGCGGTACGGTATGCGTTATCCGCCGTAGGCGTACTCGTCTATGCGGCGACGTTCCCAGCCTACGCCAAACTCCCTCAGTCCTATCGGTCACAGGCAGTCGCCTCCCTATTATTTTCATTTCCAGGAACGTTGTCACGTTACCTCTTGGCGCTCTCCATGAACACAGTAATGAAGAAGATCCCTCTCGGCACAATGGCAGCCAACGTTCTTGGAACGGGGTTGTTGGGCGTGTTCCACGTCCTGCAGAACAAACGCCCATACGTGTCTCCCCACGCCTGTTCCACTCTTCAAGGGCTCATCGATGGCTTCTGCGGCGCCCTTACCACCGTCAGCACATTTGCGGTAGAGCTCAGCGTCATGAAGGGCCGTCGATATGCGTGGATATACGGTGGGATCAGCATTATCATCAGCCAGCTGCTGCTCGTCGTTATAATTTTACCCGCGCACGCCCTGTCTAATGTACCTTTCGCTCGGACCTGCACTTATGAACAGTAGAGATAGCCATATTCGGGTGGACAAGTATTACGTAATATACTCGAAAGCAAGGCCGACAATTATCACGACTGCCACCATCTATAATCGGGTCCTCAACCATCCGCCGCTCCTCTTCGTTTAATCCTCATGTCTCAAAGGTTTAAGCGGCAGGACGATGCTGGCAATCAGTTCAACCCCGAGCAGCCAGAGGACGGGGGCTTAAACGCTGCAGTCGACACTGCCGAGGGCATGGAAGAGGCGGAGGAACAGGAGGGCTACAGTGCGTTTCATCTCCTCCATCCGTCTGTAGCACGGCGAGCAGCTGACTAGATATCTCGTTCTCCGACCTGCTATCGCGTCTTGGATTCGCCTATGATATGCCATCTGTGTCGACTTCAACCCTCTCTTCTCGTGGTCTTTCAGCCTCATCAACACCAACATCAACCCTGACGTGGATCTCCTGGTTTTGTTCCTTGCCTGGACACGAATACTTTTGCGAAGTCGCGGAGGACTTCATCGAAGATGATTTTAATCTGACCGGATTGAACTCTATGGTTCCCTTCTGGAAGGAGGCTATGGACATGGTTTTAGACGTAGAGCCTGGTAAGTTTGCGGTAGCATCTCGTGCTCCGTATGGATCGTTAACCAGTTTTATATTTTGAGAAGACGAAGAGAGCGCAAAGATCCCGGATGTCTCAATTGTCGAGGCATCAGCTGAACTTTTATACGGTCTCGTACACCAACGATACATTCTGACGAGGCAAGGGCTACAAGCTATGGTGTGGCAGCTTTCATGACTTCATCTTAACATAGAGGCTCAGATACCAACCCAGGTCGATAAGTATGAGGCGGGGATTTTTGGGCTCTGCCCAAGAGTTTACTGCCAGGGCACCAACGTCGTCCCATCCGGAAGGTCCGATCTACCTGGCCTGGATACCGTAAAACTGTACTGTCCAAATTGTCACGACATCTACGCTCCGCCTAGCAGTAGGTACCAAGGGGTCGATGGTACAGATCTTCAGTTTTTTCTACAAAGGTTTCGAGCCATTAACTCTGAGTCTAGGGGCGTTTTTTGGCACAACATTCCCGCATCTATTTTTCCAAAGCTACCGAGAACTCGCCCCGGCACCCTTCTACAAACCCCAAACTGGAGCAAACGCTTCCACTTCCCCAACAGAGAGCAATTCTTCCCATCAATCCACATTTACGAACCCAAATCCACACGGGGGACAAAAACGAGCAGCGGGTAAAGTTTACACGCCAAAGATCTACGGGTTCAGGGTTAGCGATCACGCGAAGAACGGTCCGAGGATGCAATGGATGCGGATGCGGCCCGTATCACCGGAAGAGCTTGACATGGTGGATTGGAGAGGTAGGTGGATCGACGATGAAGGAGAGTACGAGGAGGAGGAAGAGGAAGAAGAGGATAGACAAATGGAGGACTTTGATCCAGTAAGCAGATTGCATGGTGGCTATTCCAAGTTGTTTCTCATGTGATCCTTCCAGGACGCTGGCGAGGGGGATGACGACGATGACGAGGAAGAGGAGGAAGAGGAAGATGGAGGTAGCCCTGCCCACTTACTTCCAGCAGAAAAAACCAAGATAAGGGTTCGAGCGTCACAAGGGGGTTCGTCTCCTCACCCGCCCCCGCCGTCTTCTCCATCGTCGAGCGTTCCACCTCGGACGCCGATCTCAGTGACCATGTCTAACGTTGTGAGTGTTGCCAAGCCTCCAGGATCGACCGGATCGTCGAGGGTGAAGGTTGTTCGTCAATGGGCGACCACCACAGCATAGACTCGCTACATGTGTGCATTCACTTAGATGTAACCCCTTTGATGTAAATACCATGTTTTCATCTGGCTTCTCCCTTGCTCCCTCGATCGCCCAATCACAAGGAGAACCAGGAGAACGGAGCGCGAGGATGTTGATCCAGTCGCTGGCGCCTAATTAGAGTGTCTGCACATGACTGTACAGTTGAAGCCACATTTTCTCCCACGCTTGATCATCAATTCGCAGACCCATCTTCATCTGCACGAGCCCCGAAGGAAACACCTCAAGACTCGAAGAAAATGGCTCGGTCAGGTTTGTCCTGGGGTCCTTCTCTTCGATCGGGTACTGATCTATGGACGCTAGGAATCCGCATTGGCCTCAACAAGGGCTACGAAACCACTCCCATCCCTAAAAAGGTCAAGCCCAGCCATCTTAAGGGCCGGTTATCGAAGAAGACCCAGTTTGTGAGGTCTGTTGTAAGAGAGGTCGTTGGATTCGCCCCATACGAGAGGCGAGTTCTTGAGCTGTTGAGGAACTCCAAGGTCAGCACTCTACAGTTTGCCAACTGTTTACCCGATCTCCGTTCGCTCAATGCGCTTTATCCTATGCAGGATAAGAAGGCCAGGAAGCTGACGAAGAAGAGGGTGATTTATTCCTCTTTCCCCTTCCGACGTCCTGCGTTACATGAATGCTGATTGAAAGTTTTTCCGCGTTATCTAGCTCGGCACCCTTCTCCGTTCAAAACGCAAGTTGGAGGAACTCTCTGGTATCATCCAGGAGAGCAGGAGGGCCGGTCACTAAACCAACCCGCCCCACGGGTCACTTTGGCTGTGCTCGCATCCATATTGTGTATCATGAGATAATTCCAAGTCTTTGTATGCATTCATCCTCATCGTCACCTTTTCGAACCACCCTCTCGCACTTCGCACTTCACCGTCTCCTCGGATCGGTTAAATGGGGAGTAAGCAAAGCAAATACGATTAGCAATAAACCAAACTAAAAATATATGTGTACGAAGTACAGTCAAAGATATGCTGGAGCAATAATTTTAAGGGTATGTGTCTCTAAAGGTGTTTCGCTTTTAGGCGTTGGTATCACGCGGACGGATTGTGCTGCTCGAATGAACTGTACGAGTAGTGTTGTTGGTGATATTGTGCGCTGAGGATATCAACGATGCAATACTCTGCGCCGAACATGAGTGGTCGAGCGAACAGCAACGGGAATGCACTCACGTTGTCACCACTGCTCACCCTTCTCGAATGCGAGGTCGTGGCCCTTCTGAACATGCTGGTGACCCTGGCCCGATCTCTATCCAATGAGTTGCTGTTGGTTCGGTTGCCGTTTCCATTGAGTCTCGCGATTTGTGTAGGGGCTTTCTGTCGTTCTCCCGGGGCCATTAGCTCCGGTTCGTCGGTGAATGGATTGACCAGAATGGTTGACGGTTCCGAATCGTCCTTGGCTTTGGGCGAAGGTCGTTCCGACCGCTCCGAAGTTTTCATTGGCTTCGCACGATGTGAAGTGATGGTGTTAGCGGACTGTTGGACACCCTTTGAGGCGATCCTTTTGGTCTTGGATAAGAGTTCCCGAGCCACGGGGATGACTTCGAAGAACGGCTGGTGCAACGCCATCTTGACCCAGCCTTTCCATGTTGGATCGGAAGGAATGAAATTCTCAACGAGTTCCTCGAACTAGGGGAGGTTCCAGTGAGTAACTCGAGAATACCGCCAGCATTCATAACACCACTTACGCTCCAAGTCTGGTTCCTGTAATGCAGATCCCGAGTGTTTATGCGAGCGTCACGCAACAGGAAGGCAGCTGCCTTCTGGATACTCAGCAAGACGGTGATACTCGAAATGTCCACAGCGACGAATGTCTTCTGAGCGGATCTAGTCTTCATGATCGCCGCGTCGTTCAAGCCAGCCACAAGGGTCGGCCCTCGCCGGGTCGGTTGGAGACTGGTGGGACTAATCGGGGAAGTAAGGACATCCGTGGAACGATTCATCTGTAGCGCGCTCATCGGGCTGTTTCCAGCACTTCGGAGATCCGTGAACGACCTCGAAGTCCCGAGTTTTCGAACCTGTACAGGTGCTAACCGCGTGTGATCCATGGACTGCCGAGTCCGACCGGAAGGACCAGGAGAGGGATCCCGCAAACTGGATCCTACAGGAGTCGGAGACTGGACCTTCGTGACGGTGGTGGGGATATCAAGTTGCTCGGTCTCCCGGCGACGTCGATTCTTCCTCGCTGGCCAGATGTACTCCATGATTCGTTGTCCGACCTTGGTGTCGAGTTGTAAACGAAGCGGGTGCAGGTCTGCCTCGAACTTCTCATAGATCGAGATACCACCGACCGGTGCAAGCACGATCCACGATAAGATCGCGAACACGTCGCGCTTCCGACGACATATCAATAAAAGGGATATTACGAATAGCAGGAGGCATACCTTGACTAGATGATGGTCCTTCGGTTCGTTGTGCTTGCAAAGAATCTCCGGCCAGGCCGCATCGTGATATCCATCAAATACGTGAAGATCCCCTATCCTAAGCGTGTTCACAACAGCACTGTCCTGACGATTGAGCCACGAGAACTTGACTTTATTGACGGAAAGCTTGGCCAATAAATCTCGACGAGAATCCAACATCCTCCAGGATATCTCTGGCGAAGACGCCAACAAGAGTAAGGCGGATTTGTGTTCCGAGTTCCCTTCGCTCCTGTCTTGCGCTAGCCTGATCGCCTCGAAGATGTAAGCCAGTTCGTCGGCCAATGCAAGGACATCCGCTCTGATCTTGGCCATCTCCAACTTCGCTTGGTCTTCCGTAGCGGCAAAGCGACGAAGACGCCACTGAGCTTCTTGTTCCTGGTTGACCGCTTCGCGAAGCCGAACCTGCAGGCCAGAGACGACGTTCGCGGACGACTTGAAGTCGGTGAAGTCGTAACTGAAGAGCAGGGTCTCTAACCTCTCCAATCGACTCTTCTGGGCGGAGTCAGAGAACAGTAGGAGGCTCGTGACGATATCAGAGATTGCCGAGAAATGGGAATCACTAGCAGAGACGGTGAATTGGGGGACCCAGATATTGATCAAATCCTGTACAAAACGGTGCTTTGAGCTAGAGTACATCGTAGTCGAGCGCAATACTCACCGTTTGGAACTTGAGATGGATATTTGGCAAATCCGGGAACGGATCGTGCATGTTGGCGCTGCCCCGTAACCTCAACCGGTTGAACCTGTCGTAACGAATTGTTGCCTCTGTCTGTGGAACCAGCCGATCGAAATCATTGCTCTCGCATTTGAAATCGACAAGGACTTCGACCGGAACACATCCGTCTTTTGTCGAACTGGTCTTGGATGGCGCGAAGATCTGGACGCCCTGAAGCCCGATGTATGTCCTACACGAAATGAGCAAGCGCGAAAGTGGGGCACTTGACAAAAACCCACCTGCTCATGATGGTACCGTTGATAGGATCATCCGCGTTCTCGTTGTCCATGATATTGTTGATCTTGAGCTTTGTAACCCCCGCGGCGACAACGCAGGTAGAGTCTTCACTCGACTCGCTATGTAGGACGATCTGCGGTTTCAACAATACACAGAAATGGTTCTGTTTCAGGGAAACCCCTTCATTCCACCCTTCAAGAGGATTCAGCCCAGGACGCGGCGCATCTGTATAAGGATCCGCAAGGATGCTCTCCAAACCACCAGCGGTGTCTCTAGTACTGAACGACTGCCGAAGCATCAGCATCGCCTGTGCAATTCCTTTGTTCTGAGGGGGTTGGACGTCCACGGATTTCCTTGGTGCTGGCTTGGACGGTTTTTGAACCTCTTGATCCCGGATGAATTTGACAGCACTAACTCAAAGGTGAGTTACGTCCAAATCCGTTGTATTCTGCAGACATACCGTGTAGCCAGGTGGTACTCGAACCCTCTCCTTGAACGCGAACAGTAATAATACTGCATCAGGATCTGGGAGAATTCGTGAGGCCAAGTTAAGCAACCTCAAAACCAAAACTACGCACGTCTCGAACGGATTCGTTGAGGAAAAGTCGAGGACAGTGGACCTGGTACACATTCTCGAACCCACGCCACTCCGACATCGGAACTGTATCCGTTGCGATGTAATAGTTCCCAGTGGGCGATTCCATACTCTCCCCAGCAGCTTGGTTCTCGTTCAATACCGCCGCATACTCTTCCAAAAGCTTGATCATCTTCAGGGTAGCCTCCCTATGGTGATTGTAGGGGGACATGTTCTTCCGCAACTCTTCAATTCGTTCGCCTACAAGCTTCGCTTGGATGTGTGCGGAAGCTGTGAATGATATGTAAGTACCGCATTTTTCAAACGAGTAGGAAAATCGTACGTGGTTCTTTTCCGAGATAACAGCTATGGGTATCTTCGTTACCAAACTTGCTGAACAGGGTTCGCTGATGGTTCTGTTTCTCGACCGGACATTTCGTATACACGAAGTGTGGACATTCCGCAGCACGAAGCAAGTTGACCACCGGCATGTCACGCGAGGACCAATCCAGCTCCACAAAATCGTCTTTGTCGACCCACATCGAGTCTGGATCAGCCTTAGGGAGATTCGAACGGAACTTATTGCCACTGGCCCCCTCTTCAGGCGGGTCCGGCAGTACGACCTTCTTGACGGGGTCTTGGAAGGTTCCCAGCATTGCACGGAGATGCAACCCCCTGAGAACCACCTCGACATGATGCAAGGACTTGTGGCGTACGACCTCGGAAGTGCCAAGCGAGGGGTTGAACTGGGTGGTCTCCTCATCACGCTGGTGCATGTCCGCGTGGAAATGATCGATCAACGCCTTCACTCCAACAAACCGTGTAATTCCGTCAGACCAGGACTGTCTGCTCTCGTCCACGTAGACGTGGGAGATGAAGAGGCGGGGTACAGTGAACCGGTACTTGATGGTAGCGAGGTGCTGGCCAAACTTCGGGTTCAGGAGTTTGTGCTTGAAATACTCGCCCTGGCGAATCGGAAGAGACATTCGGCTATCGAAAAGACCGACCCAATGCCAGAAAAGCGCAAAAGTCTTTGGCGTGAGGTAGAAGTTGCTGAACGCGGAGTTGTTCCGCACCCCGGAGTGCTCGACAGACGACGTCAAGGATAGAGACATGTGGATAAAGTCGGACCGGAAACCATTGTAGGAATCTTCTGGTGTCTGCCAGTCGGGGTCCGCTTAGCGATGCGTTACGCCACAAAACCTTTCCCGACTAACCTTTCTCTCTGGGTTGCTCTGTTTGTTCTCGAGCACTACATCGTAGTGAGGACGGAAAGTGAAGTGACGGCATTTACGCTTGAACGCAGGTAGGTCTCCACAGTCTTCACACTCGGAACCACAGGACCTTTCCAAATCAAACCTGACTCCGAATCGAACACCAGAGCTGAGCTTGGCACAGATCTTGGAGAGCTCGCAGATGTTTTGGGAACCGGGCTTTCCCCCTTTGGCGTTACCCTTCTGTGGAACCGACGAGAGAGAAGGGTCCGCGTCAGCGTGGGCTCCCTCGAAGCTGGGCGATACAAGTTAGATCTAATAAACCACCCCACTGAGAAGGTGAACTCACTTCGGCACCGCAACAGACATAGTATCGCTGATGACCTGAATCAACTCGCCATCTGGATTGGGCTGGCCAACCAAGATTCTGGTGTTGCCGCTCCAACACAAGGCAAATCCCGCTCCGTTGTGCAGGACCGTGTACGGGTCTCTCGAGCCCTTGATGTGGAAATGCACGTCGCCCTTGAAAGACGCTCGGACTTTCCAGTGTAGGATGAGCCTCAACTAGAGCCAAACATCAACAAACTCCGGGTATATATTGAGCGGAGAAACCGATTTACCTTGTCCCAGAACCCCACAGATGGCGAAGGGTCTTTCGGAGCACTTGACAGGGTCTCCAATATCCTCATCACATCCTGGATCGTGTAACCGTAACTGATCCCCCAACAAATCTCCGTAGTCTCTCTCGTTGTAGCATTCACCTCTGGGTTAGCGTACGTCTTGACCGGCATAATGGTCTTCGGGACCTCGAAATGGAACTTGCTCGCTCCTCGAACACCGAAATCCTCTTCCACGATGACGCAATCACACCACTCGACTGATTGCACCGGGCCCATCTGTTCAGCAATAACGAGATTGGTGCGGAACGTCAGAGCGGTAGCTTCCGTTCCCGGCTTCCCGTTGACCGCGAAAAGCGGTAGAGGGTAATCGCGGAGGTTTACACTGATGGAAGTAACTGCCACGTCGAGGTTGAGGGGAACGAGGAGAGTGTACTCTGAATCTCGGGGTTGGCCACCACCGATGTCGAACAAGAAATCGGGGAGCTTCTCCATAGGGAACGAAGGGCCACCGATGTGAAGGTTCACACCGTCGATGACGAGGCGAACCAGAGGCGGTCCGTCGGGAATGGGTACCACAGGTATGAGGGTCGACCCCACGTCCCTGACGTTCGGTGAACGAGGCTTGGTAGGGGTATAGAACGACCGATTCCATTGGTTTTGCTTGGCATGATATTGCCGGTGGATTTCTTGCCACGTTTTTGCATGAACAACGAGCAAGCGCTGCCGGGCTTCTTCGACCGGAACAGAGTGCTGGCTCGTGAAATGGTAACCGTCGAGTTCGTCTTGATTAGCTTGTCCGTTCTGCTCGGACGGTGCAGCCAGAATAGTTGCAACCTTGGCCTCGAAGGCGTCCCTGCAAAAGGGCCCACTCAATTAAGCATTGTGCATACCCCAGCAAGGGATCTCTTACTGGTGAGCGGAAATGATTTCCGTAGCCTTGAATCCCGCGCGGGAAATCAGCCCCAGCTTACTCTCGAAGGGGTCATCGGCAGCTTCCACGATCAACCTACGAATCTTGAAGACCATCTTTGGAACTTTCTTCGCGTCCTCCTTGGCGGGAATATCCATCTTCTCAAACCTCCCCTGGTCCACGACCTCCACCAGATGTTTCATCGACTTGATGCTGAGCGTAATGGCGAGGACGAGCTCTGAGAGGATAAAGTGGTGCGGAATCCTGACCCTCCCAACCCCCCCTTGAACGGTTATGGAAAGCCCAGGTTGAGAAGCAGTGTCGATCGTCACATTCCAGGACTGCATTGAAATGAATTCTTCCCACTGGTGACCCTTGGCGGGTCTCTCGAGCCTTTCCCACAACCGTGGTACCCAGAAGTAGCATGACGGCCAACTGACCACTATCGTCCGAGTCGGGGTGACCTGGAGGTTGAAATCGTTCATCCTCGTGGCGATGGCTTGTCCCTCGGGCATGCTAAACAGCAATTCCAAGGTCTGGACCGAAGCTTGAAGTCGAATGATCTTCTCCCTGGTCGGTTCCCCTGGTAGATTTAACTTGGTCGGTTTGCGTACAGCCTTCGCCTGAGAGTTAGGATATGAAGGGACGAACAACTCCTTTAACCTTCTAACGGCCAAGAGCGCACAGTAGGCATGGACCAACTCAAACCTGACTTTTACCGTAGGCACCTTCACACCAACTTCACACACCCACTTATCCTCCACATCTCCACTCCATTCCGCCGCACGTATACCGGGGTACACCAGGTCGACCTTCGCACCCGGAATAGACAAGAACTGTGTGTTCTGCCCATTGAAGTTCGAAGTCAGATCTTCCAAACAATATGGATCGTCTGCGACACATGCGGTGGAGATGGCACTGCGGATCCCTGTATCCCAAAACGTGACCCTCGCGATGTCGCTCGTCCAATCCGATTCGCGCCTCGAAGTAGTCTTGTTAATAGCCTGAATGATGGGTTCCTCCGGGAGATAAAGCTTGTGGCGAGTTAGGTGTCTATCCGAGACCTTGCCAATCGCGGCGACGTGGCATGGAAGGATGGAGCAGAAGTGAACAGAGAACCCGGTATGGAACGCAATTCCACGAGTGATTTCTGCGCTTTCCGTGGGGTTGAGGTCTGGGCTGGTCACAAACACGGTAAACCTATCGATCGCAACAGTCGCAGCAACCCCGATAGGTAGTCGATCGAGGAGATGAGGCCCCCTGTGGAGAGGTTTCGACCAGGGATGTTGAGGGGGTGGGTTTGGTCGTTGTCTGAAGGCATCGATAATCTGGGAAAGGGCGGAAATCACCTCGACGTGCCACAACTCAGCCGAAATGGCATCGGTTGAACAATGAAGATCCAAGAAAGTTGAGGAGATATCCAAGACGGTGACTCCATCGTCTTTGATCATTGCAGATGACATCCCATTGGCAGAGATATTGAGGGTGTCAACCGTCAACAACGGTTCGAAGTTTGTCTCGTTCGTCTCCCCAGCGCCGAACGAACCGTGAGCCTCGACCCCCACTCGGACCCCGAGCTCCAAAGGTTCGATATTACACGCGATCGATGTGCGCATTGGCGCGGGGGTCACCTCCTCGTAGACGAAAATCTTCGACCGGTGGGGTGGGGGAAGGAAGTCCGAGTTGAGACGGAATACAGCACCAGCTGTCTTCATCTCCACTGCGGCTTGTGTTTTCCTCTGCACACGGCTCGGGAACGGAACGTTTATCCTAATACTGCCCAATTCCACGTCAATATGTACCCGAGGAATATGTTCGACCACCGAGTTGTCGAGTATCCATTCCTCTCCGGGAGGAATTTCTTGCGGAGACAGAATGTCTGGTAAAAGTGACGTAGGAGGCGCAGGTTTACGAGGGTTCTGTCGTAGGAGGTCTTGGATTGATTCCCAGTCATGCGTGACGTCAACGAACGCTACTTTGAATCTGAGGGCGAAAACTGCTGAGTTAGGGTCCCCGCTACGATGGTTCAGCCTGTGATTGTTCCGGACTGTGACGCGAGACATGAGAGGCAGAGTCAGTTGGGAGACCAAGGCGTCGAGTCGGATTTCCCCAACGGAAGCGACCACAAGAGAATGAGGTCTTGTGACGCCAGGAGTGGAGGGCGGTTGGACAATCCTCTGGAAAGCCACCCGTTGCATGGAGAAGTGTGCCGAGTACACCTCGGAATCAACACCAGTTATGCATTTGTTCCGCCCGAGTATCTCACGGTGGAGTGAGTGTTCGTCGGGATCGCTCAGACCAACGGAGAGTTCAATTTTTTGGAGTTTCATTGCCATTGAAGTGTTGTGATTAGCTCGAAACTGGAGGTTAACCGTGTCGACTTTCGTCGTTAAGAATTTGACCGCGGATAACAGGGTCTGGTCGCGGCATCAGAATGTGATATCACGGTCAAGGAAAAGAGAAAAGCACTCACATCGAGGAAAGTTTTCTTGGGGTCCTTCCTTGTGGTGGATCCACGACGCAACGACTGGGAATGAGTGAGAAGGGAATGTTTTGACAAGAGTTCTATCACCGACCATGAATTGGATGCTTGGAGACATAGGAGAAAACAGGCCAGGAGCTGGAGGGGATAATGTGCCTGATTGCGGTGGCGGGGTTTGAGGAGGCTTCGTAGGTTTTCTCGACTTGAGTCGACCAATGAGTTCCTGCACCAGGTCGACTGTCATGTTGATCGATTCCATGCCAATATTGGTCTCTAGGCTATGAGGTTCAATCCCTCGTTGAGAGTTGACATCAACAGAAGCATGAAAATTGCTACTGGGGAAATGAAAAACAAGGTTCCCATCTGTGGCCCCGTCTGTGGTGATAATCAATCTGTTGTTCAAGTGGAAATATGCAAAGCGACTTACTGTTCTGGGAACCTGAATTCTGGATCGCCGAAAGATCATTCAAGTGGATGGTAAGAGAGGCTGTACCCCTCGTGTCCCCCCACGCTCCCGCCCACGTGCGGGAGATGTTGTCCGACAAGCGAGTCTTCCAGTCGACCATGCTCAAAAAACGGCTATGTCTCCTGTGGAGTGGACGAGACGGCCTGGGTCGTGGTTTGAACGCAACCTTCTCAACCTGGGTGAATACCACTTTGGTTGAAACTCCGAGCTCCCTGAGCTTGAACTGGATATCTGGCAACTCGGCCAGAGAAAGTTCTGCTGAGACGAGCTCGAAATCCAGCACTTGTGTTAAAGCAGGAAGGCACCGAATGAGGAGCCTCAATACGAATACGATGCTTGCGCGAACGAGCGGACGGAGGTGGGGTTCCAGCCCAGCATAGATGGCATAAATTATTTGGCGGGCTTTGAAGGCGATCGGGGAAGGTGAGAAGTCGGCAAGAGTCGGCACCCTACGATGGCTTGCTGCCGGTTTCGATGGAGGAGTGGGTTCGTTGGGAGGCTCTGCGATGTCTAGCTTGAGACCTTGAACAACGATGGTGAGGCGGCTGGCTTGTGAGTTTGATGGACGGTGATAGGAGAGGCCGATTCGATCGATGTTCCACACGTTGCGACCCTGGCGAAAGTAGACTCCTCGTATTGAACGCAAGCTGACACTCCGGACACGGAAGCGGGTGAAGAGGAGACGCAATGCCCATGGAACGATGTAGGTGCGAAGTACGACAGAGAGAGTGAGGAATCGGATGAACCACACGAGGAAGAAGGACCACCAGGCGTCGTCGGGACGAGAGATTACGAGCAGGCGGAGGGCGGAAAGAACGGGTGGGACGGCCGGTGTCGACGAAGCCATGGCTGGAACGTGGGGCGGCGTGAACGTGGCGGCCAGCGTGACGAAGATGGAGGGGACGCACCAACCACTGTGAGAGATGTTTGTCGGGGGTGTGCCACATGCGACCGGACTCCTAACACAGACACACGTCGGGATGCCGATGGTCAATAAGGCGTAGGGCCGACAGGCGGCAAAGCCCGGGACGGGCAGTTAGGGCGTGCGACGAGAGATTGAACAAATGATTCCAATTTATTTGATATGTACGAATGTTCGGGTAGAATATACATACTAAAAATCACGGTGTAGACCCAACGCGAACGAACTGGTGTCGCAGCCACTTGGCTGCGGATGGACCAGTTAATCATTTTCGAGCTGATAGAGGTATAGAGGATAACTGGAGCGTACTCAGGGTCAGTTGTCTGTGCCTGTGCGCGGATGGTGTTTCTCCATCTGTTCACAAAGAACATGTCCCTACGCTGGTCCAGAGACCATGGAATACTAACAGGGGCAGTCAGGGCATGAGGGATCCCAACACAATGTGGAGCTGACGGAAGCAGGACAAAACAGACGGAGATTCACAATGCAGAGTTGGTGTTTCAACGCTCTTTGAAAACGAGGCGAGGGGCAACGACATCACAAAGCCCACATCTGTCGAAATGCATCAGCGCGAATGTTGTGAATATCGGCCAGCTCGAGAAACCAGAACCGAAATAAATGCGGGGGATCGTGCTGCATCCTCACAATCACACAGCAGACTCCGCCATTGTGTTAGATGCTGCTGCGACTTGTGGGAGAGGTCACGTCTGTGGTTGGATCCGCTGATTTTCGAGTCGATGGAGGTGCTTGTGAAACACACATCCTGTTCAACAGATAATGAAGGGCAGCACCCCGCCGTTTTTCATTGGTTTCACAACACGGTCCAATACAGTGGTCCACAAACAAATGGCAGGATATGCGGTCGACAAAGACAGGTTGGCAGGGAAGTGTCCAATCGGGATCAAGAAGCACATAAGATCAGAGGCCGTACGAAACCGCAAAGCTCATTCGGAAGATGTAGAGATCGCCCACAGTATGGACCTTCAGACCTTCAAACGGGGGGGGGGGGGGGCGTTTCTAGCCCTGGGGGTACGGCTGTTGGGGGTTTGGTGGGGGGGGTGGGGTGGGGATATTAAGGGGGGAGGGCATCGTGCGGAACAATAAAAGGGATGGCACGTGATCGTCACATTGTGACTGTCACGTTCTTACCGTAAAATCACCGTTTCGTACAATAAAAGTCCCTAAGACCCTGGACGTAAACGTCCCGGGAATCGTGGGGAACTCTTTGCGCGAACTGATCGAGGAACGCGGCTTGGGGCCTGTCGCCACGTGGTTTCGGCGTGACCCCGCCGCGGCGGAAGAAGGCCGGCGCCTCGGCGGGGCCAATCACCGTCGAGAGGTTGACTGCTCAGGTGCTCGTCGACATCTGCCCAGAGTCGACCAGCGGTGATCACGGCAGACCCACGTCATGGGCATTCAACGACTTGTTGCAACGGTGCGGTTCCCCACAGAGGGATAAGTCCGTCGTCGCCGATCGTCGTCACACAATTCCAAATGGAAAGCTCCCCCTGGTGATTGTGGGGTGGATCACGGATTAGCCTTGCGCTCTCAACAAGAGGCCGGAGCCGCCGCAGCCCTGGTGAATGGCGAGACGGCCAGCGCGGAAGAGTTCTCGACGCGGTTTAGCTGCATCTTATCCGCCGGCGTCCTCCAGTTTGATCATCGCTCGCCCGGGAAGCGCAAGCACCGCTACAGCTCACACCCCGCTGATCATTTTCGCCCTCCGTCTTTCTCTCCTGGACACCGACCGCCTGCGAGGCAGCGACACCACAGAACTTCTGAATCGTGTTGTGTGGTGTTGACGTTGAGGCACAACCACGTGCTGATCAGTGATCAGAGTGACAGCACCTCTTCCCGCTCTTCCGTCCCTCCCCTCCTCCAGTCTCTTCCCCGCCTTCACTCCAAAAACCTCTTTCCCCCTCTCCCTCGGCTCGCCAGCTCATCCGACGGCCGCGCCCACAAAACATGCTCGCCTTGGCTCCTCCTCTCCAGCACGCTTCCTCGGATTTCACCTCCGTGAATGGTGACTACAGGCAGCCATTAACATCGTCTTCGACGCCCCCCAGCACCTCGCGTTCGACCAGACACCAGCCCAGAAAGCACTCGTCCAATCTCTCCTCCTCCTCCTCCTCATCTACAATCACCCCCTCCTCCACCCTCGCTCCGTCCACCACGTCGTTGCCAACGACTACCCCAGATTCACGCTCCTCGGTCACAGACCACTCTGCCCCCTCTTCGCGACATTCGCATGTATCCTCCTTCCAATCCATGAAGCAGCACGTAGACTCCAAGCAACATCCAATCGAACCCCAGAGGGATCCGGTCGACATCCACTCAGTCCCACCCCACGATCTACTCCGACTTCTCGCCACCTTACTTACCCAGATCGCCTCCGCCAACGATTCTCTCTCATCCAGGTCCGATTCTTCCTCTTCGGCCTCTCACCTCGACCATTCATCATCCCCGGTGTGGAAGACCCTCACTACCGCCTCGAAATCCTCATTGGGAAACACATCGTCATCCTTATCTTTCCATGCTCGCAACATCCCCACAATTACCCTTGAAGCATACCTCCTCCGCATTCACAAGTACTGTCCCACCACCAACGAAGTTTTTCTCTCTCTCCTCGTCTACTTTGATAGAATGTCCAAATTGGCCGCCCAAGTCACCGGTAAACCGTTTGTGATCGACTCGTACAACATCCACCGGCTGGTTATCGCTGGTGTGACCGTGGCCAGCAAATTCTTCAGCGATGTGTTTTACACCAATTCTAGATATGCCAAGGTATGCGTCATCCAAAAATCGTACTATACTTGGGCACTAAATCGCAGCCATCCTAGGTGGGAGGTCTTCCACAGACCGAGCTGAACCAGCTGGAGCTCCAGTTCTTACTCTTGAACGACTTCCGCTTGATGGTGTCTCCCCAGGAGATGCAGAGATACGCCGAGCAGTTGGTCTTGTTCTCACAATTGAGATCTGAGGGCGATCTATCTGCCATGCCCCCCAGGTCACCTAGCAGCCTATCCGCCCCGATGCAGGCTATGGGCGCCGTGGACGCTTATGGTGGATCTTTGGCTGCGTCTACCCACCGGGTGGACCACACCCCATCCATCTCAACCTCTAGCCACAAGAACGGTACCAGAACTCCCCAGGTACGACCCAGGGAGCCATCCTCCACCAACGGTACGGTCAGCGAAACCGACACATCGGATGCCGACACAACTAGTGAAGCGGGGACGGAAACCGACGCAGAGACTGATGACGAACCTACGATCAGACCTAATCATTCAAGCTGCTCGAGCGATACGATGAGCATGTACAGTTACACGAGCGAAGACACGGACGCAGACGGGCCAGACGATGCCAGAGATCACCGTATGGGAAGCCCATGATTGGATACCAGGTCATTTCACCCTATGGTATACCCCGTGCACGGATCGTTTGGCCGCCTCTCCCCTCGCTTTCATCGTCTTTGTCCCTCGCTCATCGTTGCTTCGCCACTTACATCCCCCTCGCATCACTTTCGGAACTAATGGATCGTTAATCGCTTCTGGGAGACCGCTTTACATCTAATTCGTCCCTCTTCTAACATCCCTCCGTCTTACCTGCTACCTCGCTGCTCGTGCTGACTCGTTGCAGATCATGCACCTCTAAGTATTTGCATCATTTCTGTAGGTCATCTGGTCACTCCTCCCGTGTTTTCCCAGCATACAGACCTCTATGTTGGTATCTCCTCTCGTCTTTTGTTTGTGCGACATTGGTGTTTCGTCCATCTCTGCCTTGTCTCGTTTTGCCCTGTATCATTTTATACTCTTCTTGCGTCTCCACCCTCGATTTTACTCTATACTCTTGTGCTGCACTCGCCGATTTTTCCTCCTTCTCACGTTGCGTTCTCCCGTCATGACCTTTCTTCTTTCCTTTCTCTCTCTTCTCTCAAATGCCTAAAGAGCTCGCACTGTCTGCATTATGTATTGTACGCACTCTAGAAAAGACATGATGAATTCAACGCAAAGCCGAAGCAGTATCTATCGATGGGTTTGTGTACAAACGAATGTGCGCGGTGGGTTGGCTAATCGGCCCATCGATACCCACGGCTCGGGGGTAGAACCGCAGTGCATCTCCACCTTTCGTCACGGTGGCTGCCAACCGGCCAAACCCCTCTGGCGATGGCTCCCACTCTATGTACGCTCCAAACAAAGTCCGCTATCGGCCCCGAGATCCCAAGCATGCGCTGCCCAGTTGTGGATCACCTGCGCAGATCCAATGAGGTCTGGTGCCCCTGCTCACCTCACATATTACACGTGCGCAAGCCCCCAAGAGTCCTTATTGACCGAACTTCTCCGGCCGTCTATCAACCCTGCCCGGGTGTTACGATATGGGATATTAAGCATCCGTCCGCTCGTGGCATTTCCTGAGAAAGGAAAGAACAGTAGAATGAAAGAACGTTCGTGACGTGTGATGTTAGTTGATGGTTGCAATCCTCTCGCCCTTTGAAACGGAGCTCCGTAATACATTCTCGCCGCCGGGAATTGACCCGATGTGAGAGGGTGGGCTTGAGGTGGTCCGCCTCTTGTTCCTGGAGGTGACGAAGGGGATTAAGGGGGTTATGTGCTTGTTTCTCCACCTGACCCAGTAATAGTTTCGTGGGGGGAAAAAACACTACAAACGTGCTATCCCGGGCTGGTGCAATAAGACCGAGGTCCGGGGTATTCCCGTTCCGTTTTTCCGCGATTATGAAGACGGAAATACCGAGGTCATGACTGGAGTGTGTGCGTGTATGTCTGTTCCGACCCAACAGTATGGTTGGTCATAGTCCGTCTTACGGAGATTGGCTGGTCTCGACCCTCTCCACAGGACTCGAGTTCCTTCAAGGGTCCGGTGGAACCCGAGAGGATAGCATGCCAGTGAAGATCACCAATCCCCAAGCACCGCAAGAAACCGGACACGATCCAATCGTCGAGCTTCCGAGTCGGACGTCTGGTGGCCCTCTGACACCATTTCCCGGTATCGCGCGTCCCTCCGCTCCCGAGAAGTCGCAAGGAATGGATCCCGATGCACTCGGAATGGCTATCCAGCCTGGATCCGGGGCTGTGTAGTTCAAACCCCACAGATGCGGAGCGACACAGACCGCTCCATAGTAGGGACACATAGTGAAGTCCAGCCACGCCCGTTGATCGTCCAATGGAATCTAGGGGTGTCAATTATGATCAAGGCGAACGTGGAACTTAGATCACACTTCACCATTAGTGAGAGACCAAGGGTAATGCTGGGATGTGCCGAACCACGAGTTTGTACGTTAGAGTCGACAACTATCCCCATGAATAGAGGGGTCGGCGGAGTCCATACAAGGTTCCGTGTACGAGTTCAGATACGTCTCCTTTCCTGCTAAGCAACCCACCCAGGGGCACCAGCAATAGACTTCCAAATGCGTGCATCAAAGCCACCTGAGCCCCGGCCAAATGAATCCCTAAGAGAAGAGGTCGTCAACCACGTCAAAAACGAGAGGTCTGCCCGAACGCATTCGTCTCATGTCAGAAGGCGAGACACCACCAGAAAAAGGAACAGTTCAAATACAGAACCCGTCGAACGACGAGGTCGTCCGGCGGTGGGGGGATACCAACCTTGGGCAGGAGGTCGGTAGTGATGTTTCCTGTCCCATGCCAAAGTCTGTCCGCATCACACAAGATGGTACGGGTCCCAGGGTCTCATAGACACCAGTGGCTGACTCCCGCACGATGAGAGTCCCGGACAAGATCCGTGAGGACTCAAGCGCTGAAATGTTTGGCGACGATCGAGGTCGTCCGAAGAAGCTCCATTCGACGCCAAACGGAACGTGAAAGGGCATTACGCCACACATCCTAGACAAGTGGTTGTACCGCGGGGGACGCTTAGGGGCCTTTGACTTTAAGTGGCCAGTTGGGTGACCACCTGAACAGCGTCCAAGTGGAGACGGAATGGGCGAACACGATTGAGTCACTCCGAGTCATTCGGTCCCTTCCCCTTTATCGTTCTTCCTAGCCTTCCATCCCGCTCTGTGACTGCCAGGTTCCCGTCGTTTCCCCCCGGTTCGAGAGCCAGATTCTGGGGGGGGGGGTTAACCATGTCCAGACCAAGCGTTTCGACACTGACGAAGGGATCTATCTGTAACCCCCTTCGTCTCTGGCTCTATACAAGCACAACAAAAAGATCTCCTCGCTAGTTCTACGATGTGACCCAGTGATGTTGGCCTCTCTGAATCCTCACCCACTGTCTCCAAACTGCAATCACTCCGCGTTCGACGCACAGAAAGTTCCCGCCAGAGAACCTCCTACCACTCCCTGTACATTACAATGAACCGTCCTCACCCCGTACCCACGTGAACACGATAAATACCATCCGGGGGGTAGGCGCTCTTACTCGGGACAGATGATCTGGACGTACAGAGTATGCGGCCGCACATCGGGAGACGTAGACCTTGGTGCGGTGGGTGGCGGTTCCACCCCTCCTTCAGACGTGCGATCGCCGCGAACGGATCCTTGGGTGTCTTCCTGACCCTAGAACTGAGGGGAGATGGGAGACGCCTAGTATGATTTCTATTCGTGCACATACACACGGACTGGGACTCCGACAACCCGCTGGCACAACCCGATACAGAAAATCTACTCGTGTTCTATATCCCACTCGTCATGACAATCCGCTACACCGACCCATGGCTCCAACATCCTTCCCATCGTCGCCGGAAGCTTCTCCATGCAAACCGTCACACGTTCAAAAGGTACCCCCCCTGCGTGCTGCGATTTTGCGAGTCCCACGATAGCAGCCATACATTCCTCCTCGCTCAATACCGTCAATGGGTGCGAGATCGTAAGCTCCTTAGTTGGGGGGAACACTACCGGTTGCTCCATATTGTGGAACTCCGGGAGGTCGAGAGGTGTGAGATATGATAGTGGATCGCAGCCGCAGAATGTCAATTTGTCCAGAGACACCACGGACTTGAACAGCCCTCCAATATCGCTCGCCATACGTTTGAGATGGTCAGAATCAGAGGCAGTAGGCCGATGCTCAATGTAAAGGCGTTTGATGCTGGACAGTAGCGGGTGATCCCGAATAATCCTAGAGGCTTGAGAAAAGAGTTCGCAAGCCAGATCTCCGAGGGGTATTTGAAGCCCGTCGTCCGAGTCGTCGTCATCGCTTGCGGAAAGTTTAAAACCCAATCTGACGGTAGCCGAGTTTGAGGACCGGAAGATGAGGGAACTTGTGATAATATTGTCCCATAGGGTTTTTATCTCGAGCTCGACCCCCTCGACAGGGCTGCTTGAATACTGGCGAACGATCGCGCTCCACACGACAGAAGTGGGGAATATTTCCCGGGGGTCCAGATTTTCGGGGTCTGTCTCGTGCATAAGCGATACGTTCCTCGCGGAAGGACATGATATATGGGTTGCGATTTCGTAACCGGGCGCGCCATCGATCATAACCAGGTAGAAGGTCTCGACATTCGGCAGCACGACAACCCTTTCCCGAGGGACACCCCCTCGTATTACGACAGCAATGATCTTCATGTGCACCGCTTGCAGTGTGGGCGAGGCTTCCAGGAAGTTAAGCAGTTCTAAAACACGGAATCCGTTCTCTCCAGGCGCCGTCGATAATTTGAACGTGGTGAGGTTTGGAAAGACGAAATGGTTCAAGAATGGCGACCCCTCCGAGCAAAGGGTGAAGTGCTTCAGATTGGTGGCACCGCTGAAGAGGGGGAGCGAGGGAGGTGTCATTACGTCGGGGCCGTCCAGGTCAAATTCCACGACGGCATCAATTTGAAGGATATCGAGGAGCGGGAGTGGTCCGAAATTGACTTCCGAGAACCTTTGTATGTCCGTCCAGTGGTTGTGTGTGAAGTTGATGTACTTGATTTGTCGAGCGTGGGGAGGAAGTAATGTCATGGTACCGACGTGATCCGTGAGATTGGCAATTATGTCCAGCGGGGACCCTTTCGCGCGTTCGAGGAGAGTTTTCGCGTAACCTTCGCCCTTCGATAGGAACAACCGGGACCATAATGCGGCATGTTGAAGGAATGTTCTGCGCCAGTGACGGCACACAAAACTGGCGCGGAAACGGTCTTTCTGGGAGGGGAGATGGATGGGGACGAGGGAAAGAATATCCAACGGGACACGGTTTATGGGAACAAAAGAGTTCCTCCACTCGCGGATACCCGCCAACGCAGTCAAAGTATCCCGGTCGAGCTGAGAAACCTCATCAAATGTGTAGCTATAGAGGAAGTCAGCGAATTGTTCCTCGGGACCCCGCGAACGGGTCTATAAATGATCTTTCGTGACGTACGACGGAGAATACGCTGCACGCTTTAGCTCCTCGTTTAAAGCAAAGACGAGCTGCGAGAGCGACAGGCCCTTTCCGGGGTAAGCATACGTGTCCATTGTGGAGACGGAGAGTATTGAGGAGAAGGCCGAGGCGGTCGGACTCCGCCCCATTTGAGGTTCGCCAGACGCGATCGTTTGATCCGCTGATCTACTGTTCCATTGTGCCATGCCAAACGGGAATCGTATTTATTTATTTTTTGGAAAAATTATCCCGCAACAGCCAACCGAGAGTCAGAAGACAAAGGGCTGATAGGTAAGCGCCACGAATAGCGCCACGGAAGACGGTATGAAATTGTCTAGTGTCCCAACGGAAATGGGCCTACCTGCGGGGTCAAAGCGCCGAACCATAGATGAACTTACCCTTACCAACACCATAACACACATCGGCGCCGTTGGTCACTGCCCTCGCGCTGGCTGTACAATTCAAAACCTCCACGCATGCCGCTTCCGAAAATCGACTACAAACGTCTCCCCAGTGATCAACGATATCGAAAGGATCTCGCTGATTACCATCGAGACCCTTGAACGGAAAAGCTAGATCTACAATCACCCAAGGGCCATCCCTCTGGGTGGGTTCCGATCGCAAGCAGTTGTCGACCGGGCGGCTCCCCAGAATTGAGGAAGGCTCTCACCTGGCCATGGCCACAAGCGAGGGTCGTTTCCTGAAACAAAGTTCGGGAACTGATTTTAGAGCTAACAAACAGGCGCGCACATGTTCATACGACTCCAGGGGCGAGTTGCTGTTGGGGTTGCATAAGCATGTGTCACACGGGTTCCCATACAGAAATACTATGTCTTCCGGGCACAGCTTCTTCATGCAGACCGCGGCACGTTCGAAGGGTACCTCCGCGCGTACCACGGCTTTGCAAGTTCCGTGATAGTGATCATATATCCCCCCTTGAATGCGACGTGCCGCTGATAGACCAGAGATCACGAGATGCTTGATTGGAGGGAACACGACCGGTTGCCCAATACCATATGGCTCCGCAAGGTCGAGGGAAGGAGCGAAGTATGGTTGTGGATCGCAGCCGTAGATGGTTACACGCAGAGACCGGTGAAAGTGAACGGCTTCATGGTGTCGTAGCATCAAAAATAAAAAAAGGACATGGGCCGTCACAAGTAATCTACGAGATACGGATATGCGGGACCAATATGACGAGGGATATGGGGAAACATATATCATAGGATATAGATCAGCGACAAGCAGGGGGATAACAGATATGGGATAGTGTGTGCGAGTGGAGGTGAATGGAGGGAAGAACGTTCTTGGAGAGGGAAATGTGGGAATAATAACGATATTAAGTAACGCAAGGGGGGTAGGGTGAGGAGACCAGGTGACGCGGCGCAATCGTCGGTGGTATATATCATCCAATTTCCTAGGCTTGAATGGAGATTAATGTACACAGGAAGCAGCACAATCTCCAGGAGCTCACCATTTTCCATTGGCCCTTCGATCTGTTGAAGGAGTTCCCTAGCGATCTCCACATCCCTCGCGGCCCCAAGCCTCTTATACACATCAGCAGCGTGTAATACTTCGGATTTGGCCTTTTCAAGCTTTCCCTGTCTACACAAAAGTCGAGCCTGTAACACCGTTGCACGAGCCAGGTGGTATACATCGTCGACCGCATGCGACTTGGCGTGCCCGACATGAGTGTGTGCATCATCGAACCCGCCTTGGTCGGAAAACAGCTCCGCCAGGGACCAATGAATCCAAAACAGATGACCGTGCCAGTTGGAAGGGGATGCGATTTCGAGGGCTGTCTTGAAATGGTGAATAGCCTTCTCTGTCTCGCCCTTGGATTGATACACTTCGCCAAGAATGCGATGACATCGACAGACTTGAAATTGATCGCCTCTGTCTGAGAGACTAGCTCTCGCGCGAAATGCGGTTTCTTCCGCAGCATCGAGCTGGCCATCTTGGTGCAACAACCCAGCAAGGTCCTTCAGACACAACGCCCGCCCCCCTGCGTCATTGAGTTGTTCGTAAATTTCCAACGCTTCCTTTGCCTGTTGTATCCCCAGTTTGTAGTGGCCCAGTAGGCGGTTTGCATCGGACAGGTACGCCAATGTTTGAGCTACCTGATAGTCATTCCCCCGCTCTCTCCAGAGCCTCAAGGTGTGAATAAGGAGCTGTTTGCGCTCCTCCTCATTTCCAACCATTTCAAATAGGTTTGACAGCTCGAACAAGCATCTTGGCTTGGAGTGATGATCGTCTGGGAGACCTTTGATCTTCGGCCCGAGCGCAACAAGCCGCGGTTTGTGCCAATAGAGGTGGTGCATGAAATCAGCACAAGTATCCCAGATGTTGTCCGAGTTTGCATCAATGGTTGTGAAGACATCAAGCAGGTGCTCGACATTCGCATCTTCTAACTTGATCCATCGCGCCTCTTCGGACCCAGGGTTGCGAGGATGTACATCGACCGACAACCGGGTGAAGTAAAACTCCTTGGTCGCGCAAAGGAGTGGAGATGACTTGGGATCCTTAGGACGAAGATAATCCCGGAGCGGGGCCAACATTGTGATGAACCCATTGCTTCGGTATGTCAAGGAAAGAATACAAAACTTGTTGAAGACATTTGTCCCGTTCGAGATGGAGGGGAACAACCAGTCGATATTGTTCTCGTCGACACCTTGAGGGAAGAAAGCGACGACTCCGAGAAGGCCTCGGGCATCAGAGCCAAGTTCTTGAAACATTGGGGAAGCGAGCGACAGTTCGATTGTGGCGGCAAGGCTCTTGTTGTGCTCCGTCTGCAGCATGTTCGTTCGTCGTCTCTCCCATTCCTTGGTCAGTCTGCCGGCATCCCACTTGTTGTGATGTGCAACAGTAGCGAGTAGGGTGATCGAAAGCGGGTGGAAGTCGAGTTGTTCAAGGATCTTGTTGACTAAATTTGATTGTTCGTCACTGTCGTAGATGCGATAGAAGGTGTGATAGGCGGCGTCCATGGATAACGTGGGAATGTCCAGACGTTTACAATCGGGGGGGATCGTGGAGATACGGGATGTGATGAAAAGGCAAACGTTGCCGAATTGACTCAGTTCTTCCACCGCAACATAGATCTCTTGGCTGTCTGTTCCCTGCGGGTCGAGAATAGATTCCGCATTATCGAGGACTATGAGCATCTCTTTCGAGGATAGAAATGGTCGGAGGGCGGTCAGGTCCTGGGGGTTTTCGATGCCTGCACCAATGACCTTGGAGAGTCGGTGGAGAAAATGGGCGAGCGAGGAGGGGAATTGTTCACAACGTATGAACCGACGGTCGTCGCCAAACCGTTCCTTGACGCGGCTGTCGTGGAGAACGGTCAGAGCGATGGACGTTTTGCCAATTCCGCCAGCACCAATGAGAGCGATTGGGGTGAGGTTCTCAGTAAGATCGACTATCTTCTCGATCAACTCGTTACGGCCAAAGAAGGCCCTCGGTGGCGGGGGCGGTGACTCTCCGGGTGTGCTAAATTCAGATATGAGATATCGGGTCCATCGGTGGCTTGGATCACTGACCTGTTTTGGGTCTAGACAACGGTGAGTGCTTATTCGGTGATGGATAAAGTACGAGTGCCACTCACAGACCGATGTTGACCGTCATTCCCTTCTTGACTTTTCAGCATGTTCCGGTGAACATCAGAAACGAGGGTGTGGGTATTTACGACGATGGCGTGGGTGTTCGCGACGTCGTGGCGAGTGTCGGAAACAACCGCGTGTGTATTTATTGCAAGTTCAGTCTGGGAGGAATAGTTAGCGGTGACCATATTGAAACGGCGGAGCGTACGTTGAATACGTGAAGGATCCTGACGAGGTCCAGCCTCCAGGTAGCGATCGCCTCCTTATCATTCTTCGCGTGGAAAAGTCGAGAAATTGCATTTCGTTCGCCCTTTTTGATGATCTTCCTTTGGATCCCCGCCACGGTCCTGAGGTCAGGCCGATAGCATCGTTGGTAAAGTGCTCAAAGCGTGTATTTCTCGCGTAACTCACGTCGTCAATTGCCCGAGTGCCTCGCGCACAGAGCTGTTAAGGTCGTCCAAGTCCTTTCCGTACAGTCCCCGGTCAAGAGTGGTACAGATATCGGCACAGGCTAACCCAAGTTCGACATAATCCACCTGGTTAATCATCGAATCCTGCATGCACTCTGTCAGCTCGCAATCGATCAACACAAACAGAAGGAAACCCGCTCTGATCATCGTGAGGATAACGCTGACGGTGCCAAAAACAGCCTTAGCTGGTGTGACGCTCGAGATTCCCCCAGCAAGATTCATGGCCTCGATGGCAGCATTCAGGGAGGAGAGGACGTTGTCTCGATGATTCTGTGGTTGAGCGTTGGCGTCCATTGGTTCCAAGTAAACGTAACACGAGAGAACGTCGCCGGCTGTGAGGAATAACCCGGCGAATCCTAATAGGGCCGAGCGGCCGTTTTATTACGGCATGCCTCGTGCGAACAGACCCATTGCGTTCAACTTGATCCTCAACGCGATCGCGGCACCCGGGGATACGCGTGATCGATTGATCACCCAGAATCTTTACTAGCTCCCACACCTCTCACAAGCGGGCAGCCGGCTACGAGATACATAAGTACGAAGCGAATATTACGCAGAAGACGGGGATGACATAGGGTGCGAATCAACGGGTAGTAGGTCAACGAATACGGAGCGATGTGGATGTGCAGAGGAAGTAAACGAAGGGCGAAGGTGGTCTCGAAGAGAAAGAAAAGGATGACATCGATAAGGGTCGGTGATGTAACGGGGAACGGAATAACGGGATGATGGACGCATCATATCTACACTCATATGAGGTCCTGGTCGTCTCCTATAATCTCATCATAACAATCCACGGCACCAACCCACGGCCCCAGCTCTTCCACCACCGTCACAGGAGGGTCCCTCATACGGAATACCACACGCTCGAAGGGTACTCCCAGCGCATGGCGTAACTTGGCAACCTTCACAATACCGGCCATGCCTTGTCCACCGAGGAGCGTCTGCGGTTGCCCGATAATCGTGAGCTCCTTGACCAATGGGTACGCGTTCAACGGGCCCGTACCACCGGGACCCGGGGAGTGGCGCAAGGAATTAAAATATGGTCGTAGATCAGAAACGTCGAGAATCAACTCATCCAGAGGTCCCATAGCCATAAACAATCGCTCGGCTTCCTTTGCGACACCTAGGATCTGGAGGGTTGTGAGAGAAACAGGCCTATCCTTAATGCGAAAGCGCTTGACGTCTCCTAGTCGAGAATGATTCCGGATGGCCTTAGAAGCATGGGAAAAGACTTCAACGTGCTTCTCTTCCAAAGGAATGTCGGTCTCGAAGTCGTCGTCTGTGATCATTCTGTAACCCAGTTCGAGGGTGGTTGAATCAGGAGACAGGAAGGAGAGGGAACACGATGAGGCGAGGTTTGAAGCAGTTGTTATCTCGAGCACGACTTCGTTGATCGAACCCTTCATATACTGAGCAACGATCATGTCCCACGAGACCGAGGTAGGAAATGCTTCCTGCGGCTCCGTGTCTTCGACACCTTGCTCGCATATGAACGATGCGCGTCTTGCAGAGGGACACGATATGTGAGTCGCAATTCTGTAATCGGGTTCCTCTTCTGTCACGACAGTGAACACCTCGACATTGGGAAGAACAACGACCCTCGTCGGAGGGACGTCTGCCAGTAATATCTCCGCGTAAATCCCGATATGGACTGTCCGTAGCGTGGGTGAAGATTCGAAGAAGTCAAGCAGCTGTGAAGCAGGGAACTTGACCTCTCCTGGCATTGCCGATATTTCGAAAGTTGTGAGGTTCGGAAAGGCGAAGTAGTTCAAGAACGGTAGCCCTTCTGCGGCCAAGCAGAACTTCTTTAAATTAACCGCGCCACTGAAAAGGGGGAGCGAGGGGGGGTCCGATGCTCCAGAGATGAGCGGGTCAAATTCAACGGCATTAATTTTGAGGGTGCGGAGGAGGGGGAGGGGTCCGGAAACGGCTTCAGAAATTTGTTGAAGCTCTGACCAGTAGTTGTAAACGAAATGAAGATTCCTGAGTTGTTGAGCGTGGGGAGAAAGTAGTGCCAGGGTGCCAACGCGGTGTAGGCGAGCAGAGGTGATGTCTAATGGACACCCTTTTGCGCGCTCGAGGAGGGTTTTGATGTAGCGGTCATTAACTTTGATCGTCAAGTTCAATCGGGACCACAGCGTACCACACTGAGTGGGGGTTCTGTACCAATGACGGCATACAAATACGGCAGAGATCAGGTCCTTCTCGGAAGATCGATGGGTGGGAATGAGGGAGAGAACATCCGATGGGATGCGATTGATGGGGGCGAACAAATTCCTCCATTCGCGAATAGTCGCCAACGTGACCGAGATGTCCTTGTCGAGTTGGGAAACCGCATCAAGGGGGAATCTGTTTTGAATGGGTAGTTAGCGCGATTCCTCCATACAGAAGCGAAGAGCCCGCGATGGCAGCTTACGAAGAACAAAACGCCACACGCTTCACCTCCTCGTTCAAAGCAAAAATGAGCTGCGAGAGCGAGAGGCCTTTGCCGGGGTAAGTATGTGTATCCATTGAGGGGATGATGAACGTCGGGAAGAAGGCAGACCTTGCTGGTCGATCAAGTGTCTGCTCGGGGGGATTACCGCCCCTCGCCGATCTCGAGATCTCGAGATTTAACCTTTTTGATCTTCAAGCCCTCCTCGACCTCCACGACCCTATTGACATCATGTACGGATACACATCCTACAGTCCACCGTTGACGCCTCCTCGATCATCGCGACCGGCGGCATCAACCTTGACAGCACAGACAGCGACGCGGTCTCATACTTCCACTTCAAATACAGCTCGGTCGACCATGGCGACGATCCACGCCGGGACCGGGGTCGGAGATGCAGGCAATGGGAACCCGACGTTGCTCACATATACGACGATATCCCAGGAGTACGCTTCGTTGAGGTACCCCGGGCATTGTCCACTTGGGATGTACTTGATCCCGGACAAGGATAACATGTTCGTTTGGGACGGGGTGTTCTTCGTACATCAAGGTTCGCGTCTCTAATCCTTGTCCCTCGTTGTCACGGATTAGTTGACGTCCTTTCATCTCTCATTCCGTCACACGCTCCCCCGTGTCTCCCCACCCTGATGACGGTGCTCCCTGTTGATATGTATACCCGGATATCCCGACATGCCCGGTTATCAAGGCTATTACTCAGATTGCATCCTAAAATTCCGTCTCATATTCCCAAAAGACTACCCAGACTCCACGCCGCCACAAGTCCAATTCCTGACAGACGTCTTCCATCCGCTAATCTCCCAAAAGGACGGGAGCTTCAACCTCTCTCCGCGATTCAGACCTTGGAGGCAAGCGCTTCAGCACCCACAAAAAATAACAAAAGCTGACCAAGGGTTGAACGCTTCCTTCAGACCGAAAGAGCACCACGTATACGACGTTTTGCATTGGGTCAAGGCTTCGTTCAAAAAACAAGCTCTGGACGAGATCAAAGACCACGACTGCTTCAACAAAGAAGCCTTCAGATTGTAAGACGAGAAACCCCTCCTTCATTCCAAACACCCGCACCCACCTCGAGCTGATCACATACTCGCACACGCACGGACTATATACAGGTATCACGAATCAACGTCCTCCTTCGCAGCGCTAGCGACCCAATCATCCATGCTCTCCCAGTCCGCTTCCGCGTTGTTCGATAGGGACCACCCCTCGATGGCCGGTAAAGGCACTCACGGTATCGTCTTCAAAGAGCTCAAACCCGATCAGCTTGATGCGATCCGGCAGAAAATCGGGTTACGAGATTGGGACGACGATTCCTAGCCCCAGGCCTCAGGCATGGCTTCCTGCTCCTTCCCCTCCCCTCGATTCCTCTCCCACCTTCCATTTCACCACTAGCCTCCACAAGTTCTCTCGTGAGAGTTACATAGGGTTACGTACGCCCACGCTGGGCGGGAAAGGGGTGTCACAAGACCCTTTCCCCACCCTCATGTTTTCCTTGCACAAATGTCGTAACTGGACTCACAAGACCACATTCCAGGAGTATCACAATGATGGATATTATTACGAACGTTTGGAAGGGAATCAAATCATGTGCGAACCGCATACGGACAGGAGGGAAACATATGTAACGAACCGCGACAAGAAAAAAGAAACCGAGACGCAACGAAACTGGGTCATCCATCCCGAACTAGAACAAACGATCAAATCTAGGGCTACTTATTTGTACAACACTCCACAAGAGGGTAAATGAAAAACGAGAACCACGATTCCAAATCACAACGAACGTTCGTTCACGAACGTTGGGCGTGAGCGCCAAACGTACCCTTTTCCCTTCATAAGCCTCCATAGATAGCACCATCTCCTCTTCGCCACCCCCCAAGATCTCCCAAGACATGGGTTGTGGCGTGGCAAAGAGTCCCCGCAATACGACACTGCGGGTAAGCCACGAGGCTTTTGGCCTCATTCAGGGCTGCTCCCGGTCCCCCCAGTCATGGCAGAGGTCGCGAGGGGTACATACACGCTGTCGGATTCCTCATCCTAAAAGAAAAACACGAAAAGAAATTCAATAGTCAGCGATCGTGTCACAAGGTTGGTGAGGGAGAGAGAAAGCAATGATTATAAAGTAGCACACGGAGATGGCAAGAATGATAATAGACGATATGGACGGGCGCGGTGCTCGGTGGGATAAATCACAACTAATACGCAACACGACGTAGCGATGTGAAGAGGTGCTGAGAGGGAGAACAACCAGGGAGAGAGGACATGTGCGTGATGCGTGGGGACGAGGGATATGGCGGAGATGCGATGATGACAAAAGATAGCAGAGAGAAATCATGAAACGGACCAGACTCTCATAACCATAAAGAACGAAAGCAAAGGCAAAGATAACAGCATAAAATGAACGGAAATAAAACGACATGCCATTTCCAACCGGTGAAAGTGCTTGGACAGCTTGGCGATCACGTCGCTGTAAGGTAAATGTTGGGTCAGTTTCCTGCGGGGCTGGACGTTGAGCGAGTGTCTGGAATCCAGTGACGAGTCGAGGACGTTGGATGAGTGTGCGCCTTCGCTCAACGAAAGCTTGATCGAATACTCTTTGTCCGTTTTTCCTCGACCGTAGTTACGTTCATAAAGCTCGAATGTGATGTGAGACTGAGAGAGGAAAACACGGTAATGAAATTAGTTTCATGTGAAAGGTCGATGGGGGAAAGGATAATGCTTACCGCGTAGTCCAGCTCGGGTATCCTTCTGTTCGCAATAGGCAGGCCAGAAAGGAGGACAAGATTGACAAGGGTATGGATGTGGCTCTCCTTGGTGAAATAGAGGTTCAAGGAGCTACCACCGCTTCCCCTAGCCGCCTCAAGGTCTTCCACGACGTTCTTGAGCAAGGGCAACGAAGTAAGGATACCGATTTCCTCCCTGTGAAGGGCTCGCGGTCAGGAGGCAAGACAATGAGCGGGTCGACTGTGGAAAACGTACTTCTCGTTGGGCTCAATGCCATACTCCTGGGGAGCGACAAGATCGAAGAGTGCCTTTGCACGGGCATAGAGCTCATGGAGTCTTCGATCCTTGCCCTGAGACCCTCCCTCTTTTCCACCTTTCTCATCGAAGATGGAGAAGAGGAACGTGCGGTGGTGCAAAGCGCAGTACTTGATCGTGTCGTACAACTCGGACACCTGTAGTCAGGGGCGTAAGGAAAGGGACACATGTAGAGAAGGAAGCGTTGTCACTGACCCTCGAAGGATCAAACTTTTCCTGAGGGACGTCACAGAAATCTTCGAAAAGCTTCTCCCAACGTTCACGGAAGAGCCAAGGTTCGTCTCCACAGCACCTGTAGAGTTATGTGATAAGCAGAGAGATAGAGTGCAGAGAAACTCTGTCGTACCAATGATCTTGGATCTTGTCAAGGTCGGGAGTTTCCCAATTCCTCCTCATGGTGTCTCGGAAGTCGCTCAAAAGTTGAATGACCTCCTAAGACGGGGTCAGTCCCGCAGCGCACAGAGGAGGGCGTAAAAGGAATACGGTACCTTGACAACCTCTACAGGTTCCTTCTTCATGCTCTTGGGCCAGGTAAGCTCAGGCCGCTTCTCTGGCTCACCGGGACGAAGCAAGATCTTGAGACGCTTCTTGACGTCGTCCATCAAGTCTTTGGCGGCATTGGAATCGTCCAAGAGATCCTTGCGGACAATGAGCTCAATCGGCTTCTGCTGGGAGGCGAAGGCGAGCGCTTTGGAAGCATATCCGGTGTTTCCGTCAATGGACGCTCTGGGGGACGGGCGGTGGTTTGGAGTAGGAGGGCGAGAAGAATTTGCAGTGGAGTGAACTTGATCAGATAGAGCAGCGGCAAACACTTCGGCAGAGGCGACGACGCGGCGCTCAGAGGACGTATAGATCTGGGCGGCGATAAGAAAAATTTGCTTATCAAAAAGCTGAGGGGGGAAATGCGGTACCTTGACATTCTTGAGGACCTCCTTGCTCATAATCGAGATATCCTTGCCAAAGTTCTCTCCGAGATCCCTCGACTGATATCTGGCCGAGTGAGTGAACTAGCGATAAGGGGTAAGTATGGGCGCGATATCGCTTATCGGAAAGAATCGGTGGGCGACAAACCTCTCCTCCCCATTTGAAGACGAGCGTGAGCTTGGTGAGATGTCGGACTTTGCTGCCGGGCTGTTTCTTGGAGTAGACGGGCTTGAGTTGTGCCTTTGTGCCGGGGAACTCGATCTTGCTGGCGAGGGCCTTGTTGAGCTGAGTCAGCTTGTTGAGATCTTCACCAACGGCTCCAAGGCTCTTCGCTTGTTCGATTGCGTCTGCGATGTGGGTCAACTGTTCGCGCTCCCGAAGAATGATCTCTTCTGTTTCGTCGTTGAGAAGACGGACGAAGGGCTGGGTCCATGGTTCGTCGATAGGGAAATTGAACTTGAGCTTCTGCTTTGGAGTGCGGTCGGCGTGTCGGAGGACGGTGACGTTTGCCTTGAGGATCCATGTGGATGCCTCTGGGGTGGAGTCTATGGCGAGGGGGCGTTCGGGGGAGGCGGAGAGACGACGGAGACAGAGGCCCGAGAGGATGTCTGCGGCTTGGTCTGGAGGGAATGGGTAAGGATAAGGCGAGGATGGTCGGTAGAAGACAAACCGTAATAAGCGTCGTTGCCCTTGACGAAGCTCCAGCCGTTGACATCAATGACCTGACTCTTCATTCCCCCGGCACACCTGAGCATATCAAATCCACAGACGGTTTGCCCGAAGCCCTCGCAGATTTTAGCCGCCCACGACCTCTCCTCAGCTGACAGGTGGGTGATGAACCTAGGCGGACTGAATAAGAACGTGCGAACGTCCCGCCCACGTGCGCCCGCCCCGACTCACCGGATTTCTTTTCCTTCTGTATTCCTCCTCACCAGTCCGTCCACGACCGGCGACTTTCGCGTCTCCGCGTGTGTGTACTCCGACCCAACCGTGTAGATCTTGATGTCCTCCATATTGTCCACCCCGACGAACTTTTCGTAGATGTACGACCCGTCCGTGCGGGGATAGTTGAGCGTCGGGTCCAATTCACTCGACTTGTTTCCAATCTGAGCTGCCGTAAACACCCCACCACCTGTCATATATAAGACCTAGCTCACCTTGCGGAACAATCGACGTCCTCCTCCTCCCCGGAAGTAGATGTACACATTGTGATCTTCTCCGCTCACCGGCTTTTCCACGAACGGCTTCTCCAGGACTTGCCCGTCGATGATGATCGCGTCTCCGTCCTCCCGCAGGCTCACTTCTGGCGTTACTTGGAACCCACCAAGGTTGATGCCAATCTTCTTCTTCATGTGCTCCTTCAGCTCCTTGTCCACTTTGGGGCCCCCGTCTCGAGACACCTCGTATCGGGGTGGAGTGGGCACGCCAAGGTGATCCAGCACGCTCCCTACCAGGCGTCGGTCCCACAGGAGTGCCTGTGGTATGAGGTCATTTATGCAGTAGACGTCCCTCAGCCTCGCATAAGCAATCGCCTTGTCCAATGGAAAGTCCGTAGAGAAGAACGAGATGAGCACGTCACACAGCGGCCAGTTCTCCACGTCTGCCGCAAGAGAGTTCAACGTTCGGTCATGAACGGGAGCAGCTATAGGTAGAACTCACCTTCGTCCAGAATCACCTTATCACCAAATATCTTTACCTCCACCGCACCCTTGGTCCGGTCCACGAGCCTCATCAGAATCTCCCGCATAGGTTTCGACCTCGCCTTGATGTCCATTGCGCACACCCCCAGCAGCAACGGCCGCCTCCCGGCGTCCGTCCCCGTTGAAATGTCAGACCGAGAGGCAGGTGACGTAGAAGAGGCACGAGTGACAACAGATGGGGACCTGGCCTGCCGCTCCATCGAGAACATCGACGCTAATGCCGACCGCCCACTGTGTCCGTCCCAAGCAGGCATGATCCGGTCGTGTGCTGTCTGAAAGCTGTTCGTCCGAGGATTTACAGCAAGTGAAAAGAGCCGGGATCTGCAATGTGCCACAAAAAAAAAGCGAATTGGGTGTTGGTCCGATCAAAAAGTCAAAAAGGCGCTAGACCTCGCTAACCGCCAGCTGGAGAAGGGAGAGAGGGGAACAGAGAGGAGGGGGCTTGGGAACAACTCTCTTCAGACTCTGGCATTCTGTATATACGTGTACATCGCGTAGCCTTGTCCTCGAGGTGGTCGTACGACCACTTTCCGTAAATCACAAACTCTACACCTCGATTCCCTCCAAATTTGTTCCCTGACGTCAGATCACATCAATCTCAACTATACGGCCAGCGGATCCCCCTTTCAATGTAGAAGACAAGACATACCAGCTTCGGTAATCGCACATACACATCAGTGCCTACAGGAAATTGTCAGGTGGGCGATAAGAGACAACTCCATCCGGATCCAAAGATACGCACCCCATCCATCCAAGGAGACCAGGTCTAAAGATCCTCCAAAGTACCTGTGACGCGTTTCAACGACCGATGACGGACCTAGACGTGAAAGAGATGATCACTGACCTAGCGTAAATGTTGCTCATTGGCAGTCCGATTCCAATCCTCGCGTGAACATCTGCTCCCACCCGTTGCGCAGGGTCCGGTTGGTCATTTTCTGAGGAAGGAACCGGTCTTCGCGTTCGTTTCTTCGCCAGCTGTTCCTCCACCGTCCCCATCAACCCTTCCGTACTCTGACTCGCGTCTCTCAGAGCACCCAATCTCGAATCATCCAACCGCGCCGAGTTCCGGATGTGCGAGAAGGAAAACAGATCCGAAGGCGACTTTACATTGGGTATTCCTCCTCCTATGTCGCCAAAACATGGGAATCAGACCTCCTCATCCTGGCCACACCACCTGGGGATCTAAGAGGAGAACAAAAAAAAGTACCTTGATCTGATATCCGAATTGAAACATCATCCTTGCTTGCTGCGATCGTCGCATGGACCTCGGGAGAAGCGCCTGCACTATGGTGGTGCGAGGCAGTGGCGCGAATCGACTGATGGGAGTCCTCATATCAGCGAAAGAATGTAAACGGGCACACGACCAGAAACTTTTCATATCACTAACGTTTTTCAACAACTCGAACACGATGTATCTGTCACAAGATAATCAGAACTCTCGCTGGAACATCACTAGAGAAAAAAGGAAGGGTCGCACTTACTCCAGATGCTCTCGAATGTACGAAAACTCAGTATCAAGTTGCCCATCGATCACAACATTGGACCTCCTGAAAAACGTCTTTCCGGTGCTTCTTTCTTCCGGAGATTGATCAGCAGCTTCGGTCAAGTACCTCACGCAGCGCTCAATACTGTCCTTCACCTTCAGGTTCGTATAGATGATCCCCACGTGGTCGCCCCCATCCGGGTCGTGATCTCTGCCATGGAACGCGCTCGAAAGCGCGAGATGGTGTTCCGCGAGCACGCGCCGAGATATTCTTGACACGAGCATTCTTCGCATGAAAGAGTCTAGCCTCTCGGGGGCCAGATATTGTGATGAGAGGGAGAGGCCGAGCGCAAGGTTTGGAATCACTGGGCCACTTTTACAACGTAAGATTTAATAAAAGTTCATTTTAGTGGGACGCGTGCCATCAGTGTGAGATGGGTTAGGGGAGACTTCACTGTTCGTCCAGTATTTCCCGCAGGAACGCACAAAATGCGGTATTATCTTCGAGCGTCTCGATCGGTGGATACCTTCGCAACCTGCCGGTTCCGTGAGGTTTTGGAGGCCTAGACCGCTACAAAACGTTCCTCACTTTTCGAAAGCTGCCCAATATAGCTGAAGAACGTGCGCAGGGTCAGAAGGCGTGTGTGTCCGGGGAACCACCAAATAGCGGACCACGTACTTCATACACTTGGCTAACACCTTCCCTTGTCACGGCGACATACGGTAATGCTTGCAGGTCCCGCAGACGATGCGATATCCGAACCGGCAGCTCCGTCCGTACATAATTCGCACTCTGTACGCGGGAGGGGAAATCGTTAAGGAAAGACACGAGGGACCATGGTGAGGTTGAAGCGCCCTCACTTTGATCAGCCTGTCTTCAGTCATCGAGCGGCCAAACCAGACCTAGACACTCGTTTCATTTTTGGGCTGCGGGTTGCGACACAAGCCAAGGAAAACAGAACGAACCAGTTGTCTGAGCGTCAACCTCCGGGCCTCCTTCGCTGCATAGAGTTCTAGCTGTCTGTTCTTGTAAAAATGGCCATAGTCCGAGACGCTCCGTCGTTGCCCTCTCAGCTGCATTGCCCTCGACTTGCAGTCCACGAGTTCTCGTGTTGAGGCGGAACACCGGTTCATCTGCAGTCTCGTCGTGGTGGTTAGGAAAGCGGACATGGAGGTTGTCGAGTCAAAAGCATCGGTGGATTCCCAAAGGGAGGGGGAAGTGGGAAGCAGGTGTCTGTAACGCGAGCGCTAATACTACATTGACAGCCCGTCCTCAGATGATGCCCTCTGATCTGAGAGCACCAATGATCAAGTACGCTGACCGTCGGTCTCTCTCTACTCCCACCCAGTCGCCGGGTTTGTACACACTCTCTTCGTCCTCACCAGACACCCAAATATCGTCCTCCGCCTCCTGCTTCTTTTCGCCATCTTCCCCCTCTTCCTTCTCGTAGAAAATCACCTCGGCCCATTCAAAATCGCTGACCGTCACCGCGAGAGTTTTCGCGCCTGGCATTTGGGGAAGCACAGAAGTTAACAGATTTGTTACCATTTCTGAGGTGTTGTCGCCAAGTAGAACCGTGACTGTGGGTAAAGGGAGGTACTCCGCCTAAAACCTCCGGTCAGCGCACGCAAAGGAGCAAGACAGCGAAGGCCTACCTCAAGGAGTATACCCTTTACCGAACCGGTCGACATTATGACGTTGCCCACACGCACTATCCAGTCTGTCCCGATCGAAAAGATGCTCCCTTCGATCGTCAACTGGGGGCCAGTCGTCTGTCCTCTTACAGAACCCCAACGAGCGCGCAGATGGCTCAGCAGCTGTTCCAATGCGCCAGGTGGAGAAAGCGTAATATACGTGCTCTTCAAGTGAGTGGGCTTCGTAGCCAATGACAGGGTTTGGAGATCATATCGTCCAGGGGAGATAGGGTCATCGAGTAACACAAAGACGTTCTCGCCCATGGTGAATGCGGACATGGTGCGTTCGGCGGGGAGGTTGAGACTCGGTTCGCTGTTGAACGTTGACCGATAAGATCGGATTCCTACTTGCCATTTCCCCTTGTACTGGCCCTACTCGATTGTCGCGTGGGTCGGGTGAGAAGTTGGAAACGAGTGTAGCCGGAGAGATAATGAACGGACGTGATAGTTTCGAACGATGTTTTCGACGATCAATTCCAAACCCGTAGTGGGTGCGTTGATCCAACGAGCGAGTCTGTCCTATAAATCAGAATAAAAATACGCTTTGAGAGTGTAAAGAGGAAAGACGGTCGTACCCAGTGAAGCCCATGGGGTGTGGGAAAAGGTGAGAGGAACGACCTCACATGACCACGACGCGTGATTTCACAACGTCAGGTCGCGACTCTCCGGTCTTGTTATCTCACCCTACTGAAACCGCGGGCCACAACTACTCGACCTACGATGCCTCCTAAGCGGAAAGCTCCCGCAGAACCTCTGCCATCTGAACCCTCTCGTCGTAAACTTCGATCGGATGGTCCTGTAACACCAGCAAGACCACCCCCCAAACCCCGGACTACCGCACGGACGACCCGACGCACTGCGAATGCGAAATTGGGGTCTGAGGTTTTGGAGCCACCGGCACCCACGAAGCCGGAGTCTAGGGCGACGCGATCTGGGGCTGTCGCTGGGTCGTCCAAGACCGAGAAGGCACCGCCGAAGCGGACGGTTAAGGCTGTGGCTGTGACTGTGGAGGTTAAGGCTGCGAAACAAGTTGAAACGGCCGTGGCTCCTAGACGACAGGGTAGACCACCTGGTATGCGACTTACGGTGGAAGAAACAGCTGTTCAGGCGAAGCCGCCGTCGAGGAAACCGCTTTCTACAAAGCCCCCTTCGAGGACGTCCGCTCGGACAACTACCCGTACGACTATGGTCAAGGCTGGCCCCTCAAAGTCAGCTACCAAGGCTACACGGACGCGCACGACGAAAAAGAATGTTCCTACACTCGTAGAGACGGAGGAGCCTGAAGAAGACGATGAACTAGCGCCGCCCCCAATTCCGCCAAGACCAACTACTCCAGTCAGACCGAGGATAATTATGGATGCCGTGGAGATCATAACACCGAGTGGACCCCGACAACCATTTGCTTCGAATCGGAATACCCCCATGTATCCCAAACCTAGTCCGACGAAACCGCCTAGCACATTACCCCCTGCCATCTCCATTGAGCCCACCACTCCCTCCCGTTCCCGTGTGTCCCTGCCGACTTCTCCAGGAAAGCGACGTCGAACCGAGCGATCCCCATCTCCGGAACCACCTCAGTTACCCTCACCGTCGAAGAGAGTCGCACGGTCGGGTGCTCTGATCACTCCAGGAGCAACGAGGATCGCTAAATTGCCGGCACATTATCACCCTTGTTTACAGGCACAGAAGCGGGCTATCATGGCCGCCCTTAGGAATCCGCCTGAACTCGATACGGAGGACGATCAGGATGAAACACCTTCGACGAACGAGTTGGCTTATGATGATTTGTCTGATTTGTTGACCGGGAGTGTCGCTCGCGGTGAAGGGAACAGTTGCTTGCTTATTGGGCCACGAGGAAGTGGGAAGACTCGGGTATGTCGATAAGTTTCGACTCCCCGCTGTCTCTGCTCACTGCCAATTCGTGCCAGCTGGTAGACCGAGCGCTAGCTCAAGTCTCTAACGACGTTTCTCCAATCGTTATTCGGTTGTCTGGGCACGTACAACGGAACGATCGGCTCGCGATTCGTGAGATTGCCTGGCAGCTATCACATCAGACAGGAAGACAGATCACTCTCGACAATGAGGATGGGGATAATCCAGACGTAAATGAAGACGAGATGGATCAACAAGACGTTGCTTCTCTCCCCCCTCCAGCTTACCTGCCCTCGTTGATATCGACTCTTCCGAGTCAACCTAAGCCAGTGGTTGTCATCCTCGATGCGTTCGACGAGTTTGCGCTTCATGGTCGGCAGGCTCTGCTTTATTGTCTCCTTGATACCGCACAAAGTTGCCGAGTCGGGTCGGGGTTGAATGGGCTCGCAGTCATTGGAGTGACGAACCGAGTGGATACCATCAACCTCCTTGAGAAACGGGTGAAGAGTCGATTTTCCGGGAGGATGCTACGAACTGCTGGTCCGAGGAGCGTACAAGATTGGTGGAGGCTAACCAGAGGGATTTTGACGGCCCCTCTTGGTGAGGAAGAGGATGTGGATGGGTGGAAAGAGTTGTGGGGTGGGAGTGTGAATAGGTTTTTAGAGGAGAGGAGCGTCAAGACCGCACTGCATGAGACATGGGCCTTGGTGAAGGATGTGAGAATGCTAACGAGGATTTTGGTACGTTTCTTCTTTCCCTGCGCCGTCTATGTGGGCTAACTTCTGAACGTTTTGGAGACCACCCCGGTGTTGATGTTGTCCCCTGCCTCTCCGTCCCTCACTCCCGCCAGTCTGCTCAACTCGATCGCTGAACAGAGGTGTCCGATAGGGAACTCTTTCCTCACGTGTAAGCCTAACAACCTCCGCCTGCCATCTACCTATTCACCCACTACCACCAGCCCTACCATACCCCGCAATTTGTCTGCTTATCGCATCAGTCCATACCCAAACCACTGGTCACGATACCTTTACGTTCGAAATGCTACATCAGCTATTTAGGGACCAGGTACGGATCTCAATAGCGGCCCCCGTTCAAATCGAAGGCGGAGGTTCGATAGGAATGGTCAAGTGCAGTCGGCAGGTAATGATGGGGGTGCGTTTCTATTCATCCCCCCCTAAAAATATTCGTCGCCATATTGACTTCTTGTGCTTTTTTTGGCTGGCATGTCGTGATTGCATGTAGGCTTTTGAGCATTTGGTGAGTGCGAGGGTGTTTGTCAGTGTCTCTGCAACATCTTCGATGGTTGCAAAGGAGTTTGTGAAGTATCGGTCAAGTGTGGAGAGGGAAGAGGTGAAGAAGACGGTCGAGAAGCTTGGGACGATGAGCTTGAAGAAGTGGTTGGGGAAATCTCAGCAAGTTCACAATTGATCCTGTGGTGGAAACCACCTCAAGCACGTTCGTTCATTACTTTATTCCTTTCGCAATTTTCCACACACTGCACAACGATTTCAATTGGATATTTTTGTTACAAGCTGATTTCCGATATTTTGTTTACAAACAATTCACAATCACATCTGCATCTAATAATCGCCAGAGTCGGCCAAAGCTTGCTCCGCCCTGCTCCTTGCTGTAGAACTGGTCAGCATAAGTTGTTAGAACCCCAAGTGGGTGACAAACCGTCACGCTTTGCTCTCTCTTTGTCGATGAAGTCGAGCTACGAGTGTGTGAATCGAAAGTGTGATTGCGAGGAGATCTTCGCTACGTACCCCCCTGGTTTCGACTTCCCTGTCGATGAAAGCGCCGGTGAATGCAGCACTACGAATGTGGGCATAGTTGAGCATGATGCGATGTCGTACATGGTTGGTGGGGCACAGCTTACATGAGCTCCTTGGCCATGGCGTGGCTGGGAGGTTGCCCATTCCTAGCGACATGGTCCTCGTATGCCTTGGCGGCCTCGAACGAAGCGGCTCCAGCTATAAGCTCATGAGATATTTTGGATTTGTGTGCGTCCTGGAACTGAGAGACAGAACATAATCAGGAGGCGAGATTCGAGGGATTGGGATTGGGAAAGGTGAAGTACTTCGTCGTAAGCCCGGGATTCATCGGAGTCGTTGCTGAACCAGCCCATGATGATAGATGTAGGAGAGAAGATGTGAGACGATTGGAAGATAGGGTTTTGTAGGTAGAGGGGATGAGGATGGAGGGAGAGAAACGAGTGTCTGAGGGGGGGTGTTTATATACCCTTGCGGTGACCCAGGGGCTAAAAATACCATGGGGGTCTCGACATGGCGACAGAATTATTGCGTGAGTTCCAATAATACCTGAGGACCAGGTGTGGGGACGGCTGAACTAGGATGTATGAGGGAACCGTGGGATCTGTTTTGCTGCGGCACCTGCATCGGTGGTTTCCGATCGAGGTCGCCGCCGTCAGATCCGTTGCAAACGGTCAAGGCGTGCCCCACTTGAGCCGTATCCACCAACATCCAGGTGCAGGTCTGTACGCGTATCTTCCAGCACTACCGCCGTGAGACTTACCGTCGTGGTCCAGTGTCAAGTGATCTTCGCTAGAGTAGGCGCCGGCTGATCGGGAACATTGATGGTCCCACGTGGCAGGATGCCGCAGCTCCGACTTGTCCCCATTCTACGTCCGAGCTCTCCAACTCGCTTCCTCTCGCAATGCCCACCGGGTCATCGTCCGGTAAAGGCCCAAAGTCCCTCGAAGACCTCATCAATGTGGACCATGTCAACGAATCGTGCGTTCTTGATGTTATGTCCTGGACGATTGCTCATGGCTGACACCGCTGGTTGCCGCCCCCGCGCTTAGACATATGGAGACGTATGCTCGTTTCCTGAGCATGACCGATAGCGAAATCAACGAGACGGTATCACCGGCGATTCAACCCGATACGCCCCTATCAGAACCCCGCCGTGTTCGTAGGGTGTCTGCGCTCTCCGACTTTGCACCCGTCAACTTGAAGGTCCGGAAGTATGTCACATGTCTCAGACCTGAAGGCATGAGTTGATCGTTGGGTCATTTTCAAGGAGAAAGCGCGGCGAGCAAAACGATGAGAGAAGACAGGAGCTGCTGTATCTTCTTGTTCGATGGCCGTTATTGGTGTGCCGTGCTTCTCATTTGAGATGTCCCTAAGCTTACGCTCGCCCGAATGACCAGTTCCTGATCTTTGTGTTTATTCTTGCCGAGTTTGGATTCTACGTTCTAATACGGCAGATCGTCAATGCCAAGGAGTGGCTGTCTGCCTGTAGGTCTCCTTCCACTGTCATCCACGCATCACCGGATCTTAAGCTTCGCGTAGGGAGGGGAAGAAAGGGCCGCCTACGGGTTCAACTAAGAGGGTCGAAGACATACCAAGTGAGTTTAGTGCCCGTACGACGAACTTTACCTAACTTGGACAGGAATGGAAAGACGCGGCTCACACTCTCGACGAATACCTGGAATTTGATGCCTGGAAGGCGGTCGCTGAAGATAACTTCTATGATTGGAAGCTCGTGAGCAAGGTGCGACGGTCACTAAGAACACTTCGTGAGAAGAACGATGTCCGAGGGTTGTTGGGCGTTCTGGAAATGTGTGTAAGGGATAACTTTGGGGGTGTGGAGTCCTCAAGGTGGGTTACGTTCATTACGTCCAAAGCTGGTCATGCCCTTATCTCATATCTTTGATAGGTTGTACAGCGAGGTGCGTCGAGGTGTGCAGGGGTTGCTGAAATGAAAGCTAATAAGGAACAAGACCTTCTACGGGACAAAATACTTGATCGAATGTTTGTCACCTTTCTCGCATACGACACGGCGAGTTTTTGACGACGGGATGCAGCATTTACCGATGAACAAGAGAAGGCCTTGCGTTACATCCGAGAATCCACCGCTATCTCAACCGAAGAGAAGAAACGATTCTATCGAAGCATCAACACCAATCTCGGTGCCACGGCTCTTTGTCTTTCTGGTGGCGCTTCATTCGGATATTGTACGACCACCGTGGGCTCCATTGTCCTTGTTGCCAACTCACAGCTCGCATAGATCATTTCGGGGTAGTCAAGGCATTTCTGGATGCGAACCTCCTTCCACGTGTCATCTCTGGAACCTCTGCGGGAGGCTTGATCGCTGCGTTTGTTTGTTGCTACACGGAAGCTGAGCTTAGAGCACTTCTGGTACCCGAGTTGGCGAATCGGATAACAGCTTGCGAGGAGCCGTTTAGTGTGTGGTTCACGAGGTTTTGGACGACAGGTATGGTCGGGTGCGATGCACGGAAACGCCCTTCTCACTCTCGCCCCCACCTTAGGCGCCAGGTTTGATGCTCTAACGTGGGCGAAGAAGGTCCCTGGTGATATTCTGTCATGTTTGGCATCACTTCTAACTCGGACGAATAGTGTACATTCTTTACCCGTGGCTCACTTACCTTCCGGGAAGCATACCTAAGGACGGGTCGTATCCTGAACATTTCTGTCATCCCAGCAGATCGTCACTCGTACGCCTTGGTCCTACTTGCTCATCAAGTGTAGCATCTGAACAAGCATCGAAGGCCGACCAAACTCCTGAACTATATGACTGCACCGGATTGTGTTATCTGGAGTGCACTTCTCGCCTCTGCAGCCGTGCCGGGTATCCTTAACTCGGTTGTTATGATGCAGAAGATGAAGGATGGGACGATTGCTCCGTGGGGCTGGGGAAGTAAGTTCAGAGATGGGAGTCTAAGGTTAGCTACTCCCTCAAGGACCACCTTCACTTCCTCACGACGTGCAGGGTCGACATCCCAGTGCAAGCCTTGAATCTCTATTTCAATGGTAGGCAACACAGCGACCCGCATGGAATGAGCTTCTCACATTGTGAACGTTGTCTAGTAACCCACCCGATTGTCTCTCAAGTCAACCCGCACGTGCATCTGTTTTTCTTTGCTCCCCAAGGGTCTGCAGGGAAGCCTGTCGCCCATAGGAAAGGGAAGGGCAAAGGTGGGCTCATACCAACTTGTTAGATCTCAGCACCGTTCAACCGCGAGTTGTAGGCTGGCGAGGGAACTTTTTGTTATCTGCCGCGGAGCAGTGGTTAAAGTTGGAACTGACCAAGAACTTCAAGGTTTGTGACCCGCACCCTTCAGGTGGCTCGTTTCATTTGTTAACGGGGATTCGGATGATAGCTTATCCGCGACTTGGATTTACTTCCACAACTACTGGGTCAGGACTGGTCAAGCGTGTTCCTGCAGCGATTTGATGGCACTGTAACGTGAGTCCAATCGGTGTATGTGTCACTTTACACAGCTGTCAACTCGAATTTCTAGGATATGGCCACGGACACGAATGATGGTACGTTCCTTTCGTGGTGAAATCAAAGTAGGATGGCTGAGACGATTCGCACCCAGGATTGGGCTCGTATCCTCAGTGACCCAGACCCCCCAGAACTCGAGCGTATGATGAGTGTAGGTCAGATAGTTACTTGGCCCAAGGTAGGCCCGCTTCTCAGTAACTGGGGCCTGCATTAATCAATCACGCCGTAGCTTCACATGATTGAGAACCGGCACCGGATCGAGAACGAGGTGCTGCTGGGTCGACAGGCTATTCGAAGGGCGCTGCAAAACAAGGAGAAGTCTCGTGAAGCTGTCAAGCCCCAGTCCAACCTGGTCCCCCAGCCGGTCACCGGGACTCGACTCTCTCAAGATGGAACGGATACGGGCCCCGTCCCAACAACTTCCGAAGCGCCCATGTCCATGGACACGGATGCGGAAGACGCGTTCAAGAATGGCTCTCGTTGGTTCTTCAAACAGGATACCAGCAAGTCAGGGTCGTCGACACCTCGAGAGACAGAGTCGAGGAACGCTAGACATCCCAACGGTGTTGCATCTCGGCCCCTCATATGGCGTGGTAGCTGGCCATCCTCATTTTTCTACGCGCAGGACGCCGGTCATCCTCCGACCGCACCCCAGCCAATTGTCACGGAGCCAGCGTCGCAATCAGCCGAATCGGTATCGCAGAACGCGACACTTCCGTCTAGCTCTAGCATTTTCAACAGGATTCGACGCAAGTCCGTCCTCTCGTCCCCTTTCAGCACGTTGCGACGTACTGCAACAAGGGTCGGGAGCAGATCGGGGAGCGAGTACGGTGTGGGGGATGCTCAGGGATCTTGGAGCAGTGATTCGTCCTCAGACGATGACCTGCCCTCCCCAGATTGGAGGGGATTAAAACACCAAGCATTTCCTTCGCTTGTAGACTTTGACGATGTCGACGAGGTCCCGGTCCTTTCATCGGATGACGATGTTGGTGAGAATGGTCATGTCAGCCTGGAGGCGGTGACGGAAGGTGCCGAACCAGACTCGTGACGATTGTTCAACGTTCAACGTTCGCTCGTCGTATGTGGATCATCAATGATTTACCCTGTTGGTCTTGAATATTTATGCGTGTATCGATATTTCTTGGTAAGATGTATACCAGCCTACGTACTTGATGGAGTATATAATCATGTATCCGCTATTTCGTTTGGTTAGCCCTTCCACGCCTCCGGTCACAGCTTTGGCATAGACTACCACCTTTACCAGACCGCTTACCCCCGTCGCGACTGGCCTGATCGTGCGGGAGGTGGGGTCGTGGCCACTCATTTGCCGCCACACTTTTTGATCCAAAACAGAGTATTTTACTTGAATGGTAGTCAACACCGCATTCGAATTCCTCCATAAGCGATACGCAGTCGTTCGGGGGTGTGCCTAAAGAGACGGTGGCCGTGATGGTAAAGGAGGGCATGCCGGGCCCCGAGCACGTCAAGAAGTGGGCCATACGTGGCGGTCTGGCGAGTATGGAGGGGAAGTATGTGGACCTGGACAGTTCTGATGTAAGGCCCGGCCCCGGTAACCCGGACTCGAGTATGGACCTTAGTAATTATTTCACAAACGTTCACTACTTCACGAACTACAGTACCTAGTATAAATAGTAGACCTACTTGTACTAGATACTAGGACGACGCGAACAGAGTTCGGTCTACTTTCTGTCTTGGGATCTTTCTCGTGTTACGACGACCACCCACTGTGAGAACTCACGGAGGTGAACTTCACCTCCGGTCACCACTTTTGGAGGGTAGCCCACTGGGAGGGGGAGGTGAAACCGATAGCGGTGATCAGGGGGTGAATCCCGTTTCACCGTCGTCGAATGCGGTGAACAGTGAAACGTGGTGAATCAGTAAATCAAAAATCTTCCAAAGTCAAAGTCATACACGTTGTACTACATTTATCTTGTAAGGTTCCAACGCGATACCTCGCCACTATCCGCGATGTCAATATGGGCAAGATCCCCACTTCTGTCAATAATAATCCATTTCCCCTGATCGTAAATTCGGCCAACGACGCACTGGATGGTTCCAAGGTCGACGACCACAAGCTTTCTGGCGGTCGAGAACTCCCAGAAGTATGAAGGGATTCTGTGGACAAAAATCAACAAAAATTGATTCCTTTGGCTGGACATCACATATGGTATAGTGAACAAGAATAGAACCGAGTGAAGGGTAATGAAATAGAGTAATGAAGAGTGAGCA
>Ga0307513_10000168_pt1 | contig 94533 bp, 121 predicted proteins | sample 15_EM_MG_FD_202174 | JGI IMG/M metagenome (GOLD analysis project Ga0307513, IMG submission 202174) | Populus trichocarpa ectomycorrhiza microbial communities from riparian zone in the Pacific Northwest, United States - 15_EM | ecosystem: Host-associated > Plants > Roots > Unclassified | place...
TAATTTTCCAAGGACTTTCTTGCGGGCGTTTATGTGTCACGCGTTACTCTTCCCGGTGCAAAAGATGGCTGAAGGTCACACCCGTCACGTTACGTCATTGGTCGAATCTGCATGTCGCCAACCTTAGGTCTTTGTGAACTCTTTGACACCACGTACCACACGCAGTTTAGAAACATGTGCTGCAAGGAGGCGTATCAGACTTTAACGCCCTAACATGGTCCCGGGGAGAAATTACATTAAACAGTAGAAATCCGTGTGTTCTTTGGAATGTTCCCCAGCCCAGCGATCGAAGCGAGTGGAGGAACTCCTCCAGGACAGGGGCTGGCGGACAGGACATAATAACGAAAACGCCTGCTTCAGGATTTATGCACGATTTTCTGGGGTGTTGGGGTGCTCGACGGCCTGGAGTGTGATGTCTACAATATCCCGACCGCTGAGGATTGAAACCTCCGGTTTCACGCGGAGTTTTGCTCTCCTGAGAGACCCATGTTAGGGATAGATGCAACGTCGCGCTACGTGGCAGACGAGCGTCGAAAGAGGCGAGGAGGGCTCCCGTCGTGCAGCGGTTCGAAATCCCCATGGGTGGGTTGCCGGTCCTCATAGGGAATGGCAAGGACAGGGATTTACCATTGCCCATTTCCAACGGCCGGCACGAATACCGCATCTGCTGTTTCAGGGAGGTTCTGTGTTACGATGCGAACGGACATGTGATTTACCCCTTGTCCACAGCCAATGACGGATCGACCACTTTCTCTTCGACCGCTGGATGGTAAACAATCTCAACTTTCTAAAACACACCCATGCCCTCTCCTTCTCTCGCTCTCGCCCTCTGATCTCTTCCTCGTCGATTCCCCTCTCCTGAACCATGCCCGTACCAGTCCCTTTTCTAGATCCGGGAAAGCACCCGCTCCACCCTCTCCTGACACCAGATGTATCCGCACTCCTCCCCCACTTCGCCAGCCCGGGCGTCGCCCCACCGTCCGCCAGGGTCGATCCTACCCTCAAAATCGGTCAGCCCGCTCCGCCAATCCGGCTGTGGGACATTTGGAAGTATGGCTGGCTGGCTGCCGGGAAAGGTACGTGTTATCCGATCCGTTTGCGTATCGCCCATTGACGCCCAGTGCTCCAGGGGTCGAATTAACCATGGACGTGTTTTCGCATCATATTTACGGTCCGCGAAGGAAGACTTGGGGGATTGAGATGACGATCGTGAACAGTCTTGCTAGGGATGCGAGTAGTCACTCCCACTTGTTCGACATCGTGAGTTAATCGGTGGCCTCTCTGACCCGGTTGAAAATCAACTCTTCCCCTCAGAAATTCATGCGCAGTTTAATGAGCCTCAGTGGTCTTGTGCCAATCCCTTCCGATGCCCTGATCACTCCTGTCACTTTTGAAGTGCGTAGACGGGCGTTACGAGGCATCCTCCAGGAGTGGGATGCCCTCGAAGACGGAAAGAGAGAGCTGACCGGCGAGTGGGTCGTTGGAAGACGTCTGTGGCGCAAACTGCAATCCGAATGGCAGAAGAATAAGGCAGGCAAGAAGAAACCGCCGGATCATCACAAGAACAGCGAAAGGATTATCCTCTACATCCATGGCGGTTCGTGTCAAAACCCGTGCCAACCCCCACCCCTGCTGACCTGTTGGTTAGGCGCATACTTTATGTTCGATGCGATAACCCATCGTCTAATAACCATCCCATTGTCAAAATACGTCAACGCACGCGTGTTCTGTAAGTCCCCGGATGGTGTATGCGCTTTCCATCTCTCAACGTCACGCCTTTCAGCCGTAAATTATAGGCTTGCCCCGGAGACCAAGTTTCCTGGTCCGTTGCACGACGTGGTGTCCTCCTACTTCCGTCTTGTGGATGACCTGCGGATCCCACCATCAAATATCATCGTCGCTGGGGACAGCGCAGGCGGTGCCCTCTGCTTGGCGCTTATGATGTACCTCAGAGACAATGGTTATCCGTTACCTGGTGCGGCTATGTTGCTATCCCCGTGGGTCGGTAAGTCGGAGATTGCATCGCCTTTGAAAACAAGGTTCTGATAAAACTGGACAATTTGACAGATTTGACAATGAGTTGCGAGTCCTGGGATAGTAATGCGAAATATGACGTCCTCTCAAAGCCCATCCAAGGCAACTTGCTCGATCCTATCACATGCTATTTAGGGGAACATATGGAGAAATACCTGACACATCCTTACGCAAGCCCATTGTTTGGCACCTTCAGCGGTTTGCCGCCGATGCTAATCCAAGCTGGTGACGCGGAAGTTCTGCGCGACGAAATAACTCTTCTAGCGTACAAGGCCTCCCTGGCAGGTGTCAAGGTCAGGCACGAGTTATACGAAGATGCTGTAAGTCGCCGTTACTATTCTCAGTCTTCCTTTTGGACCTTTCTCAAGGTGGTTCATATTCCTGCGTTGCCTTTCATTATGCAGGTGCACGTGTTCCACACCTACCCATTTTTGGAGGTCGCTCACCGGGCGTTCTTGTCATGTCGTGAGTTTGTGAAGTACCAGTTGCCAGAATGGCAGATGAGGTCCCCGGAGGCGCTCGGTGGCCAAACGGAGCAAGAAATGGAGGAAGAGATCGACAGCCACGATGCCAAAGTCGTCGATGGCGACGGTGTCGAAATCTCCCTGGAAGAGGCGGTAGACAACGGTTGGGCTGGCGAGACATCCCAGGACGAGAGTTCTTCGGAGCAGGGAAGTCGGGATGACATGAACTCGAGTTGGATTAAGCTCCAGGACCAGTCTGTGTCTAGTCCTTGGCCCTCTCCCCCTCCCAGCGACGACGAAGATCACGAACCGCCAAAGGTACCGAGATCTCCGTCTACACAATCAAATGAAGCTGGATGGTCATCGCCCTTGAAACGCATCCAATCCACGTTATCCTCGCTTGTGGAAGCAACCTCCGCATCGCTGGTCGGTGGCGGTGGCAGTCAACCCCAGCCAGAAAGTGCCCGGTCATTCCCTCAGATCGCTTCTCCATCTTCTCCTCGCTTCAAGGCAAACGGGGGTTCTCTTCCGACGATACAAACCTCAACTTCGCAGTCTTCGACGAGCTCGCCAACGAAACGGCACCATCGCCGGACCCCTTCGTCTCAGTATCCGCTTCGCGGAGCGCTGCCTTTGCATGGAAGCACGAGTAGCGCCAATGAGTTCTTGACCATTGAACCTTGCGAACAGGCTCCGCCAAGACCAGTGGTGCGGCGTATGAGCAGCCACCCTGACATATCTTCGCTGTGCGATTCATGGGCGAGCACTGGGCCAGCCAACCAGACCGTCAACTTTTACAAGACGTCTCCTTCGTCGTTTTTGAACTCTACGGGCTTGGCGTTCACCCCGACGCGACCCAACGGGAACACTAGTAGCTCGAGAAGCGGCGGCCAGGATAGTAGGAGCGCCCAGCAGCATCAGGCTACGCGGAAGTCAATATCGGGTCTCTTCCTCACCCCGACCTCGGGGGGCCAACGTTAAGCGTCGAGGTCCGCGCGGTCCGCGGTTTTCCAATGCCCCGGTATTCATCGCCCCGTGCTACAGTGAGTTTTTCTTTTGTATTCATTTACATTCCCAAGGGTTGAGGTCTAATCAAATTGTTTGCTTGGGTCAAGCCGGGGCCTTTCAATGTTGGCTTCCGCGGATTTCCCCAAGGATGGCCCTGCTACATACAGATGGATCTGCTGTCATTGATCCAACACGTTCGTATCCTGAATCATCCGATGGCCAGGTCCAATCTTCGCATTTACTCGGCGGGCTTACCTCACCGACACTGCACCCCGATTTCGACTTCATGCAGCTCTTCTCCCCCTTCTGATATACGAACCGTCCCCCCTTTACTCGTTCTACTGCCCTACCATCGCCTCCTCGCTTCGCCTCCGGTGTCGGTCATCTCTCAGTTCGTTCGATCTCCACCCCATAATTCAATCTCGCATACCGGATCTGGGAGATCCGATCTCTCAGCATCTCCCTCTATCATCTTCCGTCCTTCGATCATTGTCTCTTGTTTCTCTCCACAGCCCCGTTACTCGTTTGCTTCTTGCTCAACACATGTATCTTGGTCTCTGTCCGTTGATATCCCTCTCTTCAAGATGTAGCACCGCCATAAAGCTATTCTTATATTCACCCACCCCAACAAGGGTATACGTATGTACGAGATACAATGAATAACAAGTACAGATCTCTCTCCTGATGTTGCATCAAGCCGAGACCGGAACACGGGACGAGAACCTGAACGAGGATGAACGAATGAACGGTGAAATGTGTTACGCAACAGGTTGAATGCCCTTGTCAAAGGATGATCTTGTGACCAGCCCCACGTTCGGTACGCGCAACAAACTCTTGTTGAACGTTCTGGAACCCAAAAAGCTCCGCATTGTAATGAACTGAGGAAAAGGAACGGAGATCTGGGAACTGTCCGCGAACGCCACGAATCGTCAGTGGACATTATTTATGATATCGGGTAACGATGACCACGGATCCGAGGGTCCCCCCGCTAACTGGGGTTGACATGACATGACATACATTGAAAAAAAGCCATTTCAAATGACCATCGCTCGCGCAAAGATGCATATGCATACATACAATTTCAATCGATCGATTTCGAAAAAGAAAGAAAAAAAAGACCGAGCGCGGGTGAACCTTGTCGTACTATTGGAAAATGAGACCAACCCCACTTGGTGGTTTTACTTCCCGAGGAGGAAGAAAGAAAAAAGTAGTGCGTCACCGCGCGGGCTGTCACTCGGGTTATAATCTGGTCCTCTGACGTCCAGCGTCCAAAACGTCCAACAACGGGCATGCCAACTAATTACTTTTTCCATCCGACGTCAAACGGTGCCTTTCTTGGTTTTGTTTTTAATTTTATGATTTTTTTTAATGGTTTTCGTTTTTTTCAAACTCCTCCTCCGACTTCACAGCGACCCAGCGGGAGTGGCCCAGCTAGCACGAATTCTATGAATAAGTATACTCACCAATTTGTACCTTCTACGTCGAAACGCGAGCCGCACGCGCAGAAAGTACGTCATGCGGTGCCCAGAAAAAAAAGGGAGAAAGAAAGAAAAAAAAAGAATGGTGCGACGAGGTCCGACCGGGATATACGAGCGAGTTCCAAATTCTGTTCTTCTGGATAAGTATACCTATATATACACCCGTTGCATTCTCTCGGACATAACGGACGCACGACGCGGCGGGGAAAATTTACCCAACGGTAGGGTTATGATTGAGTTCTGCAATTCAAAGAGAGAGAGGAAAGAGCTCGAGGCATCCCTCCCCCGCATCGTGGCATCGGGGAAGCCGCGGGGGGAGGAAGAGGAGATCGTGGAGGGAGATTTCCGTCCGGGCTTGTGACGCTCAAAAGTCCGATATGGAGAGACGTTCCCGACGACAGCGCGCGACGCTGGGCGATTTATTGCTTTTTCTGTATATACCCAAGCGACGACCACCGGATATCAGTTCAGCCAGCGGAAGAGACCCTCTCGAACGAACGATGGTTGTAAATATACTAGGATACATCTTGGTATTGGGCATTCGTGAGTTGCATACATATGTACAATTGGTGGTTGTGTGGGTGGACATTTACAGAAGAAAAATGCGAAGGACCTTCCGCATGCCATATACAGTCTAGGAGGAAGAAAGCCAAGAACGAGAAAAATAAAATAAAAACAGAACATCTGACTTGGCGTCGGATTGATGGTGGTACACACGTGTCCAAACGGGATTTAGATAGCTTTACAGGGGTGGGAAGGAGGAGATGCACGTGTGGCGCGATGTCCGTGTCGGATTTTGATGTGGGGTATGGAAAGAATGATCAAGGCGATGGGTGAAGTCAAATGAGAAGGAGTCTCGGTATCTCTTGATCAATAATGTCGGCCAGGTGCAGAATCCTCCAAGGCGCCACGTTATGGGGAAAGACAGAAATCAAAGGTTCAGAAAGGGAGTAGTGGACGTCGACGAATGTGGAGTTCGGAACAGAAGCTCATGAAGAAGGCTAGAAGAGATAAGGGGAAGAGTCGGGGAGGCCGCGGACAACCGCCCACGAGCCAAAGGTCTGGGTGACAAAATCCATGTCGGAATCCAATGGTTCTGCATAGAATTAGCTGAGCGAGCGGAGAGGAATGAGAAGGCGGGCCGCCGTAGGAGCTCAGCCTTCCGTCAGGCGTTGCCACCCGCCCGAGTTGATTTCGGACGAGGGGTTAGAACCACGGGGAGGGGGTCCGTAGATAGGACCAAACGATCACAGGCCTTCTCGATCCAATCCCTTGGACAAAACCCGTCCGCAAACTGTATCTCGAACCGTCGCATCATCAGGCACACCACATATCTCAGCTGGCGATAGGCTATCTGTCTTCCCACACAGTTGTGTGGTCCATACGAGAACGGAATGAATGCCAAGGTGTTATGGATGTAGGGTCCAAGGTGCCTGAACTCTGGGGATACCGAAGAAGGGAATTTGAGCCACCGTTCTGGGAGGAATGATTCCGGCTCCGGGGAGAAGTAGCGTGGATCACGGTGCAATGGGTATGGAGAAACGAAGATTTCCGTTTCTTCGGGTATAACGCTAAATCGAGGGGAGTTCCGGTCTGCCGCTTTAACTTTGATGGTCCAAGAGGGACGTACCTTCCAGCGATCGTCCTCGGGCCGTACCCCCGAGGTATCCTCCTGGATCCATTGGTGGGTACAGAAGGCATGACCCTGGACGTGCGGTTTAAAGGGGGTTAGGGCTGGCGCTGTACGGCATAAAAAATATCCAACCTCAAGGTTTCGTTGCTGGATAGAAAACGTCAGCCTCCGATTAGGTCGCAGGGATGATGAGTTACGTACATGCAGGCGTCAAGGTACTCCATTTCGCTGAGCTTGTGGAAATCCATTGGATCTTCGGGGTTTGGAAAAATCCGGTCAACTTCGCATTGGAGGTGTTGATAACAAGTCGGATTGAGCAAGAGGTGGTAAAAAGTGGCGGCCAATGTCGTCTTGATGGTATCTGTGCCGGCAACGATGGCGAGGGTGCCATCTGAGAGGATATCGGGGACAGTGGGCCTCTGACGTTCCACCTCGCCATCATCGATCTGGAACACGATTTGAGTGTGATCAACAAAGATTGATGAAATAGGCGACATACACTCACAAGATGATAGTAAAGGTCCTTGGTGATTGACCCGCGATTTAAACGTTCTTCGGCCATGTTGTAACCGAGATCTCGCAATGCTAGAGCGTTGGTTTTCCACGAGGGAACCCAGTGCATCAAAGATGTGACCCAAGGGATCTGGGAGATGATGTTGGAGACACTGGGGATTCAAGCATGAGGCAAAATTGGAAAAGATGAGGGGGGGAAGAACATACATGACACCGTTATCAACTATTCCATTGAAATTTTGGGTGTCCCCATCGCGCAGGAGCTCGAATCCACCTCCGAATCTATTAGGGGCGGGATCAGTAGGTGGTTATGCCGGGAAAGGGGAGCGATGCTCACGCCATATCACCGAGGAAGTCGAAACTGAATTGATGAGGGACGATGAGTGTACGGCAGGATGAAGATGGGAGTGATGTGCGCACGCGAAACGACTGAAGAAAGAGGAAAGACAGATTCTGCCGGGCTGGCGCTCAAGACAATCGATGAGTTGGGCGGCCCTCGTTTCAATGATGTCAGAGTAGGATTCGATGGAATCGGTGCTGAGACCACGATTCCACAACCTCCTCCGGTTGGCGTGAGCGTCCCCATTGAGAACCTGGAGATTTTTTGAAGCGCGGAGGTCTTGGCGCGAATCGTACCCTATAACGGATGGATTATGAAAAGCGCACGTTAGTACGCTTAAGCGATGATGGGGGGGATGAATGAAATGAGGCATACAGTGGCCCTTCGGTAAACCCCCGGAGCCTAGAACAGCGGGAATCGCAGTGACATCCGCGATAGACAATTCGTTCGGGCCGACTCTGACGATTGGACCATACTTCTTGTGCAGCTCGTGAACACGTAAGTAATGCCGGCCCTCGTATGTTTCCCAGACGCCCCACCACTTTGTGAGTTTGCTGATAGGGGTGCCTGGGAACGATGCGAGGGGGTGGAAGGGGGAAAGGCGATAGAACGCGATAGAGAGGGCGAGGACTGCGAAATAGGTGGAGAAGGAGAAGAGGATGGTGGAGAGTGGGGAGGCAAAGTGGGGGAGGAGGAGGAGGATGGACCAAAGGGCTGGAACGGCAAGGACGGTGGTCAGGACAGGCTGCGGGGTAGTGGGCTCGTGGCGGTTGAATGTGTAGTGGGTGAACTGTGGGAAAGTGTGAGCAGGAATGGGCAAGAGCGCGCGGGGGGGCGTTTACCAGGCTGGAGGCAGCGATACAGAGGAAGGAACGCATCGAGGCCATTTGGGTGTGGAGGGGGGGAGGACTGGGGACTGAGGGGGGGATATATATACGAAAAGGACCCGGCGGCTCGGAGGTGGATTGGTGGAAGGGCATGGCTGGGAGAATGAGTTGGTCCTCGACCTCACTCCGATCCGGGGGGCCTACCGGTTACATTTTCCCATCTTAGCCTATCACACCCCATTTCAAATTCTCCCTCGACTGCTCCCGTCGCTTTTTTTCTCTCTTTCGCAGGATCGCTATGTCCAAACGCTCCCACACCCAGCTGCACGCCCCCACCGATGCCGACGACCAACCCCCCCAGAAATCCCGCCCGTCCACCGTCCGTCGCCAGTCCGCCGCCGACGACATGGGCGACTTCGAGGACGCCTGGGAGGACGAGATCGAGGAGGAGGACGTCGCCCAGGAGCCAACAAACGACCCCGACGGTCTGTCCACCCCACCCCCGGACGCCTGGGAGCGTCTGATCGTTATCTTACAGTTCCCGTTTAGGCATGGACGTCGATGGCGAAGATACAATGGAAACGATCCATGAGGACGACGAGGACCAAGATCACCCAGACCGCCCCAGGACGGACGCTTTCATTCCCGGCAGACACGCACTCGGAAAAGACGAAATTTTAGAGCCTGATGATTCTGCTTACGAAATGCGTCACTCCATGCAGGTCAAATGGCCTTCTTTATCTTTCGATGTCCTCCGCGACAATCTAGGCGATCAACGGCAACGCTACCCCGCCACCGCCTATATCGTGGCCGGAACACAGGCATCATCCCAAAAAGAAAACGAACTCTCAGTGTACAAGATGTCCGCCTTACACAGAACCCAAAACGACGGAGGTACGTATCCCCCGGTGATTACCCCTTCCAACCAAGATACCGCCCCCGTTCGACACTAATTCAGTCCCTTACAATATTCAGGCGACTCTGATTCAGATGACAATGACGATGCGGATGCCTTGGATGAGGATGCGGTCCTCGAGTTCAGACCCGTCCCTCACGCTGGCGGCGTTAACCGTGTTAGAGCCCAGCCCCTCCCTACATCATCCCCTTTGCCGCCCGTCGAACAACCTTACTATGTCTCCACCTGGGCCGAAACAGGAAGCGTACACATATGGGATGTCCGGCCCCTCCTCGAGTCCCTCGATGTCCCTGGCTACGCATGCGACAAAAACCGTACAAACTCCCCCGTATTTACGATCACATCCCATCGTCGTGCCGAGGGTTTTGCAATGGACTGGGCCTCCTCTGGAAACGCCAATCCATCGGCACTCAGGTTGCTTACCGGTGACATTCATTCCAAGATTTACCTGACCACTACCGGACAAGCCGGATTTAATACCCTGTCACAACCCTTCACCACTCACACCTCATCCGTAGAGGACCTGCAGTGGAGTCCCTCCGAACCCTCCGTCTTCGCTTCTTGTTCAGCCGATCGATCCATCCAGATTTGGGATGTCAGAATCAGAGGCAGAAAGAGTGCGGCTGCCATAGACCGGGCCCACGGGGCCGACGTCAATGTCATCAGCTGGAACAAGTTGACCGCCTATCTACTCCTCAGTGGAGGCGATGAGGGCGGAATCAAGGCGTGGGACCTCAGAAACATCAAAAAGAAGGGGTAAATTTTCCATCACGGTTGAACTCCGAAACGAAAGCGCGTTTTTACTAATCCGTGTTTCCGACCCTCCTCGTTTCGTAGATCTACCGGCTCAGATCCGACACCAGTGGCATCATTCGACTGGCATAGAGCCCCGGTCACATCCATCGAGTGGCACCCAACAGAGGATTCCATCTTCGCGGCATCCGGTGCGGACGACCAGGTTACGCTCTGGGACCTCGCCGTGGAACAAGATGATGACGAAATGACCGACGGTGCCGGTGGTCCGGAAGAACAGGACATCCCTCCACAGTTGCTCTTTGTCCATCAGGGTCAGAAAGATGTCAAAGAGGTTCATTGGCACCCTCAGATCCCCGGAGCCGTCATCAGCACGGCTCTCGATGGTTTCAATATCTTTAAAACTATCTCCGTTTGAGCACGCCGCCGCTTATGCTATTGCCGCCGATACGTAGAGTAGACACACACAATGCTGTTGTTTGATCGATACGTGCGATACTCCCTGTGTGGTCGCAACAGGCTCCGAGGGGGGGGGGTTGAAAAATCATGTCTCGGCTGCAGAGCTATTGAATTCAAGGGGGGACTCCGGAATGGACTTAGGGGGAGTGCCACTGAAAAGTACCGCTCTCACCACCTCAACACATGTCTCTATTGAGGCACGAAGCCACACCTAGTGCTCCAGCAGATCAGAAAAACAAAACAGATCCGCGTGTTGATACCCTGGGCGATCCCGGATCTGAAGGGTCCGTATCATTCATAGTGGTACGCACGCGCAAGCTTTACCAAACGAAGAATGGACAACCCTAGAGGTTCTCCATGGAACCCCTTCCCACTGAATTCCACGGGGTACAAAATTGACGGTGATTGAGTCGGCCCCCTTACTGCACTCGTGCAGGTCGAGAGCCAGGCCCTGGCCGGCTCCAGTTCACCGTTCATCGGTGGTTCTGTTCTAGGGACATACCTCGGCTTTGAGTCCCGGGCTATCACCGCTGTCTGCGCTGTATGAGCGGGACCCAGCGTTTGGACCCGCGTTCCGACAAACGGAGATTAGCTTGTTTGAGAGCCAGCTATCCCGGTGGGACGCGCAAGGCGGTCGACGGATCCAACGAACCTAGAGGTGTTCGGGTTCGCGAGAAGAGCCCCGTGACGTGTGAACGACCTTCTCACTCAGGGCCGCGCAGTGGTCCAACTTATGTGATGTCATTCTGTGTCGTAAATAAACATTTCACGCTACATACTGCATTCCACGAATCAGCCAGAAGCTATGGGATAGCGATCGAGAAATTTCCTTTACCAAATATGGGCAAGCCCCGATACGTCAGATCGGTGGAAGAAATGTGGGGTGGAGGATTTACAGCCGTTGTCTGGATGTTTGAGTACTCAATACAACGATGCAGCATTGTTACCCTTGGGAAACCGAATCTGGAAAGAAGGGAACGTTCATTAGCGGCTGGAGTGGAGTCAAGTACTCGGTGAAAATACCTTTGTAATGTTCTTGTGGATGATATCTGTGAGCACGGCGTACATGGTTCGGAGGTCATGCAATGTGCGTCGCGCATTGTGGAGCTGTCTCTCATCGTGCTCTCGAAGAGCAATCTACGACACTCGAAAATAAACGGGGAGATCGTTGAGAGGGATACTGACACGCGTACCGCATAATCGTCGATGTTCGGGTACTTGAGAAGCTTTGAGGATATCTTTGCGCGAGAGAGGTGATGCTGCCGCGCAGCGTCACGTAGGTTTGCGATCGATTCCTGGGCTCGCTGCAATTCGCTCGTCACCTCTATCCCCGAGTTCAGCGCTATCCGGAATGCTGGAATCCAGTAATCTACCTTCCTGGACAGCGACCCCTACGAAGGTGCGTGAGACACGATAAGCATCCACGCATTCACCGCTTACCAAAATTGTCGCCGCTGGAGGAATTAATTTGGTCACTAGGAGGTGGTTCATCTGATAACGACCACGTACTCTTCGATCCTGGACTTCCGGTCAGACGGGGGGGAAGCAATGATAGGACTAAACTCACTTGGGCATGGTCAGGTTCACCCAGAGCTTCAACTTCTCCTGTGATGATTCTCAGTGGAGTACCGACTCCGGTCATCGGAAAGAACCCACACAGAGGCTTCCTAACTCTTCGTACTCGGCCTTAAGTTCCGCGTGGATGGTCCGCAGGTGAGCGTTCGTTTTCACATGACCCGTATAGAGGGCGCCGCTCCCAGCGTTCCCATCGACGGTGAAGCCATTCACAACTTCGCCATCTAACCCTCGTTTGCGCTTCTTGATATCTGCTTGGTCTAGTTCACGATTCGGATTGTAGACCGTAGCGTCAGTCATTGAATCGGTCCGTGAAAGGTTATAGATCGATGATGGGGTGTTGATCTCCGCTATACGCTTCTGTAATTCTCTGCCGGAATAGTTGGGTTAGGGGAGCGAAACGTGGGCAAAGGTGGAGCAAATTATTACAATATCTGGGGGACGTTGAGCTATCGGTCGACTAGGATCCAGATCTACTCACCTTTGTTGGAAAGGTATGGTAGATGATCTGGTCTGCTTCAGCGGCAACAGACACACGAAAACCCTGTTGAAATGTTGGCAACAGAATGACCAGGCCTAGATTGAACGGACCTCGAGGTTGTCACTGAGCTCCTTGTTCATTGCCTGTGCCACGTCTAGTCGCGAGTATTAGAGGTGTATGAGGGTCGGGGAAAGAGTGGGATTGGTTGTGCGGCAACTGTTGCCGCGTGGTCAAGATACTTCCGGTTCGCGCCCCGCACGTGCACCCACGTGCACCACCGATCTTGTCACCTCCACAATAATCGGTGCGGCAGGATGGCTTCGGTATGGTACTCTAACCTTCTCTCTCGTCTGCGACACGCTCAACACTACGTAGGACGAGCAAAACGCGATTTCCGCCCTCACAGGGCTCTCTCTCAACCACCTTCTCACGGATTTGTCGCTTCCTTCAAGCTCGAATCTCGCTGGTCGACTCGGTATATCTGGCCTCCCCAACCTCTCCTCGAACGAGGTCTACAACGACCAGTGGGACGATGATGACGACGGCGCGGTAGGGCGCGGTACAGGGAAGGATTACGAAGACGAGGTCGACGCAGAGCTGCAGAATGATCAAGAGGATTTTGATGTCAAGATGGAAGAGGAAGATGTCCTTGAGGAAGAGAGACCGCCCAAACGGATGAAGACGGTCACCCGTCTTGTCGAGCGGCCGAAAACGGTCTATGAACGTTTTCCAACGTTTGAGAAGGGTGAGGTGTTAGCCTTTACGGAGTTACTCAAGGGCGTTTCGATACACAAAACTCGGATTTCGAAGCGACCATTCCACGGTATGCGATAGTCGTCAGGTATTTGAAATGGTCTTCACGAACTAAACCTGCATGTGCCTCAAGTCGAAACGGTCTACCCCCGAAGGAAAGAGGTTCCCAAGGGATACCTACGGAGCATCGTGGGTGATGCTGAACGTCAGGTGGAGTTTAAACGCGTGGAAGAGGTCGTGGCGTCCGGAAGCATTGAACACGATCTGCGGCGTGCCATGAAGGTATGTATTCATAGCATATCCCCGCGGTTCTGTCTAACCCCTGTACCAGGAGCGCGAAAACTCTGGACTCCCCGCTCCACTTCTCCTCAGCGACAGGTCGTTGGACCTAATACTGCTTTCGAACTGGGAGGATCAGATAGTGTTTGAGCCAGACGAGCAAATGCACTCACAAGAGTCCGTCCCCGCGGACAGGAGCCTCACAAATCCCACAAACAAGGTTCTGGAATCTGGTGCCTGGACTCAAAGCATCATTTGGAACCCAACTGTTCCTTTCCGCGACTTCACTGCCCTGGAACTCAATGAGGAAGAGGTACCAGAAGAACGTTTGCCCGGTAGGTTTTGTACCACCTTCTATTCTGATCTATCCTAATTTCGTTCGTAGCCGAGACCTTCAGGTTTAGGAAGCGCCACCGGTTGGATCCGCATCCCAAGGACAAGTTCAATCTTTCAAACGACAACTTCTATGAGGTTTCCAAAGACGGAATTCGCCATCGCGTTAGGCAGACATTTGGTCAACTTGTCGTAGAACACGCTTACCCTGCGCAGAAGCTGCAGCTGCCCTTTGTATGTCGTGATATTATCAATTTCAAGGGTCCCCGTTCTCACCGTATCATCTCAGTACAAGACACGGCTTAATAAGCAAGAAGCGAGATCATTCCATCGCCCAGCGTTACAATTCCCATCGGACGTTGAACTGAGGTTCAGCAAAGTTCGGTCTGCGAAGAAGAAAAAGGACAAGACTGGTAGGAAGATCGGCAAAGGTGGGAATGTCAGCGAGGGGCTCCACAGCACGGTGGATTTAAGTCTGAAGGACACTAGTAACTACGTGTTACTGGAGTATTCGGTACGACTTCGACCGCACCTGGGGAAGGTCGTACTGCTCACTGGTCGGTTTCCTTTAGGAAGAGCATCCTCCAATATTGTCAAATTTCGGCATGGGTGGCATCCTCGTCAACTACTACCGAAAAAAGAATGATAAGGACGAGCACGTTCCAAAGGTATGGGGGATTGTATATGCAGATTCTTTTCGGCCCCTCACAATCGGGATAGTTCGACCTTGGTGTTCCATTCGTTCTAGAACCACAGGATGAGTCTCCATTCATGAAATTCGGTTCTGTTGCTCCTGGCCAGACCATCCCTGCACTATACAACAATCTGGTTAGGGCACCCTTGTTCAGGCATAAGCCGTATGCCACTGATTTCCTGGTCATCAAGTGAGTTCTTAGCCCCATTTGCCCAACGCCGGCCTCCGTTGATCGCACCCGTGGTTCTATAGGAGCACAATCAAGGGGGACACTAAGTACTTCATCCGTGAAATGAAGAATATGTTCGTTGTTGGACAGACGTACCCTGTGACTGAGGTCCCTGGGCCCCACTCACGGAAAATCACCAATACAATCAAACACCGTTTGCAGACGATTGCGTTCAAGTTATTGGCCAAAACCAAGGAGGAGAGGCTGAAAATCTCACGATTGATGAAATACTTCCCAGACCAGAATGAGTTGCAAATGAGACAGAGGCTGAAGGTCCAGATTTTCCTTGACGTTTCTCTAATCTTGGCGTTCACATGGTACGAACAGGAATTCATGGAGTACAACAGAAGGGGCCCCCATCAAGGATTTTGGCGGCTCAAATCCGACTGGCCTATCCCATCCCAAGCTGAGATGCTAAAGATGGTCACCCCAGAACAGGTAGTTCTCTCAGAGTCCATGCAAGTCGGACAGCGCCATCTCCAAGATGCCGGTTACGGAATTACAAACGAAGTCAAAGACGATGATGAATCTAATCTGTCGATTGAGCAGCAATTGGCTCCATGGATAACTACCAAAAATTTCTTACTCGCAACTCAGGCCAAGGCTATGTTGCGGCTCCACGGCGAGGGCGATCCGACCGGCAGAGGAGAAGCATTCAGTTTCGTCCGGGTTTCCATGAAGGATATCTTCGTCAAGGCTGGAGAGGATTACGCGGAGAAACTCGGTAGGCCAACTACCCGATGTACCCGTCGGGAAACGTATTGATGTGCTCGTCCCCTTGGCAGCCGAGGCGGAAAACCGACCCAAGTCTGCGCACAGGTACAATGTCGCTGAGCAGCAGCTGGTTTACAAATCCGAGATCGAACGTATCTGGAAGGCTCAGTACGATTCATTAAGTCGAAAAGACGAGCCGCCACTGGATGTAATTGAGGAAGACAAGACTTTCAAGAAGCCTCTACCCCCGCAGCGTCAAGGTTCAGTCAGTGGGGATTATGTCATGTCTCCCGGGTTCTCTCCGCCTGGGACTGGCCCGTCTACGATGCCGTCTCCCGCTTTGAGTCGAGGGTCCTCCGTTGATCGGGATAGAGAGACTAGTTTAGGCCCTGACGGACCGCGCCGGGTTTTACGCATTCGTAGGCTCGTAAGTAATGCTTCCTCCGACTCGGACTAGGACCAAATCCGCTGATCCTCCAAAATTTCCTATAGGTGGCGGGCGAGTGGGAAACCGAGATTGTCCGAGAGCCAGCGGTCATCAATGCATATCTCAAGAAGCGTCAGATTATTGAAGAGGAAGCTCAATTGACGAACACTCTTGCCCCCACCGGCGATGCTGATAAGGATGCAAGAGCAAAGAAGAGGTATACTGTTTTGGTCTTGAGCCCCACTGTAATCAGTATTCACCACTGATGGAACCTTTCTAGGCTGGAAGAGGAGATTGCGAGGATGAAGAAGAATCAGGAACGGCGTTTGCATAGGAAGAATGCTAAGCTGGTAAAGGAAGGAGGAGCACCAATGCAAATCAACAGGGTGGTGAAGGCTGACACAACCGTGAGTGGCTGTCACCTGTCTCGCTTTGCCGTCGTCACGTGTTGATTGACTTCTATTCTACCCTAGCGTCGTTGTGGGCACTGCGGTCAAGTTGGGCACATGAGTATGTTTGATACCCTCCATCATCCAACCTGTGCATACTGATGAACATTATCGACAGAGACCAACCGTAAATGTCCTAAATGGGCGGAATACAATGGAGCGGCCCCGCCAAGTTTGACACCTGCCAATACAAGCCCCCCACAAACACCTACAATCACGAGTGGCGGCGGTTTTCAGCAAGGTCCAGAATTTTCCCCCAGCAACCCCGGGCCATCTTCAGTGCGTTCTCAGACTCAGTTCGGTTACGCTGCTGCGGTGCCGTCCCCGCTGGCTACGAGCCCGCCCTTTACCGCTTCCGACTTGGGGGATGATGGCGAATCGTCTGTTCCCAAGCTGAAGTTGACCCTAAAAAAGTCGTGATGCTGTCGTTTAGTATACTCTTTATCTTACTGTATCATATTGCTTGATGACTATTGTCGTTTCCGCTGTGGTCACGATATTTCCCCCGTGATTTAGAGAGTCTCCCACGAGGATGAGTAAGCGTGAGACTCAGCCGCCGGAAGCGCCCGTTGAAGAATGCCGGGGAGACGCGCCATCGGGGCCTCGGATCAGGATACGACGTCAGCTCGTGCTCAAGCCCAACGCAAACTTTCCCTCCAACTTCCATCTTCCAACTACCACCAGTTTCGTCATGCTAAGGCTTACAGTTCTCGCGGCGCGGCCATTGGGTTTGGGTAAATCAGCCACTGTAACTCTTCGACCGGTTGTTCGAAACTTCAGTTCTTTCGGGTCCAAAACCACGACCAACTACTTCAACGCCGCTTCGAATCGATCTCGAGTTTTCCCTTCATCGTTCTGGTCGAAATGTTCGAGGACGTTTATGACGGATTCATCCGCGGTGACCGTGCGTCCTACGCAGGCCGAAGCGTGGAAGAAGTATGCTGTGACCGCGGTGGGTTTGCACCGTACTCCCCCCAACTGTCCTAGAAGTGCTCATCGGACTTTGTTTAGGCTACCGTCGCTGGGACGATCATCGCCACTAACGTGTTTCTGAATCGTGAGACGAGGGATGGTTTGAGCACAGCGGAGCAGTCATATTTGAACGAGAGCTTCCAGTACACGGGCGGAGGCCTCCTCTTTACTGCACTTGCCGCGAGGTCGTTGTTTAGGTCCGGTGCTGCGGTACGGATCATGTCCGCCAACCCATGTACGTCGCACCTACGTGTGTGGGGTATACCCCAATGGTTGCTGACGATTCCCTTCAGGGGTTGTCCTTGGTGTTAGCTTGGTCGGCTCAATCGGAACCATGTGGGGTGCGATGAGCGTTTCCCCTGAGAGACCTCTGCTCAAGCACGCTCTGTGGTTGGTACGTACAACGCAGCTAGTCGCATAACTCCGGCCTTTCAAGACTCACATTGCTTCGTGTTAGGGTTTCAACGGATTCCAAGCCGCCACACTCAGCCCGCTGTTCTTCTTGTCTCCCGCATTATTGGGACGAGCCGCGCTGTACACGTGCGGCGTCGTCGGTTCCCTATCATACGTGGGGGCCACAGCCAAGAACGACAAGTATTTGTATATGGGTGGACCTCTCCTCGCCGGCGTCACGGTCGTGGCGTTGAGCTCCCTCGCTCCGATGGCTCTTCCTCTGGGTATGCGTGGCCTCGCGATCTCCGAGGCCATTTCATTGTACGGTGGTCTCGCCGTGTTTGGCGGTTTCGTTCTCTATGAGTACGTTTCGTCTCATTTCACGAGAGGGGTAGACGGGCTAATCTGTTACCTGTTCACCAGCACTCAGAAAATCCTGTATCACGCTCGCATGGCTGAGGCAGGTGTCATCACGAGGGACCCTATCAGGGAGTCTATCGGACTCGAACTCGACATGATCAACATCTTGTATGTCCTACACCTGCGTACTCTCTGCGCCTTTGAGTTCTAACGGCCGTCGACAGCATTCGCCTCGTACAGATTCTCGCTATGCAGGGTAACAGGAAGAAATAAAACGTGGAAGCACGTTCACCCCGCGAACGAAATTATCCTGTACCGTTAATGTCCGATGAATTGTATCCATCTCTATCATTTACTGCGTTTCTTTGATGTGCAGTGTGGGTTTATTTTACACTTACCCAAGTTCTCTGACTGTTTCGCCCCGCATGTTTGAATATCTGGTCAAAGGTGAAGCCACCGCTCGCGAGGAACCCAAACAAAGAGGGAGAGTATGGTTAATGCTATGTCCCTTTGTTCTGAACCCCCTCCATGCTGAAATAATTGGTTGGTGATATATATATGATATAGAGCACTTCTTGATTGTGGGTTTGAAGATCTCCCAGTGTCAGCATAAAAGAATGCTGTTTCCACAAAACTTACTTCATGCAGGTCTGGTTGAGAAGCAGTTTGACAACTATTGCATTGGCCAACTGAATGAAGATTGATCATTCAAGCACTAACATGGATAAGTTACAACATATACAAAAAGGACCAAACACAACATGGGAGACAAGAACAAACAACACAGGGAAAAAAATGAGCATAGTAACACCAAGATATGGAATCATACATGGAGTACAGGAAGTTAGCCAGCACAAAGGTAATGTCCTTGAGATGTGGTGACCAGGATAATAGTGAGGAATATGATCATCAGGAAAGGGATACCCAAACAGATGGGGGGGATGTGTATGAATGAATGTACAGGATTTGCCTTTAATGCCCTAAACCAAGAATGGAGAGTGAGTAGGGTGTAAGAGGTAGTACTATTTCAATGAGCTCACCATTATCCATCCCCCTTTTAATTTTCTGGAGGAGCTTCCTACAATCCTCCATATCTTTTGTGGCCCCAAATTTCTCATAGATACTAACAGCACATAGGACTTCAGACTTTGCCTCTTCAAACCTATGTTGTTTATACCAACACTCAGCCTTCAGTTCCATTGCCTGGCCCAGGTGGTATCTATCATTGGCTGTATGCAATTTGGCACATTCAATATGAAGATGGGCATCATCAAACCTCCCTTGATCATAAAACAGCCCTGCTAGGGAGTAACAAATCCGGAACAGCAGATCATGCCAGTTGAAAGAGGATGCAATCACTAAGGCTTCCTCAAAATGGTCAATGGCCTTTGCTATTTCACCCTTGGACTGAGATATTTTACCAAGGACACGGTAACATTTGCAGATATCAAACTTTTCATCTTTGTCCAAGAGGTTGATTGCAAGGGATACAGCCTCTTGTGCAGCATTTGGCTGGTTGTCATGCTGCAACAACCGAGCAAGCTTGCATAAGGAACGTGCTTGTCCCATTGAGTCACTAAGCTGTTTATAGATTTCCAATGCTTCCTGGACCTGCTTTAACCCTTCTGTATAGTTTTGCAGGTGTCGATTCACCCCAGAGAGGGTTCTCAGTGTCTGAGCAACTTGAGTTTTATTTCCCTGATCCCTCTGGAGCTTCAATGTTTGAGTAAGAAGTCTTTTATGCTCTATGTAATTTCCAACCAGGCTAAACAAACATGAGAACTCATACAAGCATTCTGGCTTGGAGGGATGGTCATCTGGGAGCTCTTCAATCTTTGGCCCCAGTGTGATAAGCCATTGTTTGTGCCAATAGAGGTGCCTCATGAAACAAGCACAAATATGCCAGATATCACTTGAACCTGTGTCAATGGATGTGAAGACATTGAGCAAGTGTTCAACATTCACATCCTCTGATGTGATCCATTTTGCTTCCTCAAACCCAGGCTCACCAGGGACAACTACAACTGACAACCTGCTGAAGTAGTGCTCCTTGGCCATACAGAGTAGAGGAGCTGACATTGTATTTTGGGGGCAAAGATAGTCACGTAATGGTGCCAGCATTGTAACAAATCCGTTACTCCGATAGGTCAAGGAGAGAATGCAGAACTTGTTGAAGATGTTTGCTCCATCGGAAATGGTTGGAAACAGCCACTCGATTTTGTTCTCATCCACACCTTGAGGGAAGAAAGCGATCACTTCAAGAAGTTCCCGGGCATCGGGGCCGAGTTCCTGGAAGGTCGGTGAATCGAGCGAGAGTTCGATTGCCGCTGCTAGGCTCTCGTTGTGAGCTGTCCGAAGCACCTTTGTACGGTTTTTGTCCCATTCCCGTGCCAATCGATCGTGATCCCACATATTGTGAGATGCGGTGGTGGCGAGTAGTGTGACTGAGAGGGCATGGAAATCCAATTGCATGAGAAGGTTGTTGATAATCTCGGACCGTCCACTGTTATCGTAGATACCATAGAAGATGTCGCACGCTGCCTCCATTGACAATGTAGGAATGCCCGGACGCTTGCACTGTCGGGGGACAGTTGTGATACGAGAGGTTATGCAGAGGCATATGGTCCTGAACTGGCACAACTCCTCCACCATCGCGTAGATCTTCCGAGCGTCGGTTTCCTGCGGGTCGAGAATGGATTCTGCATTGTCGAGGATGATAAACATCTCCTTTGATGATAGGAAGGGTCGCAGCGGGGCCAGATCCTGGGGGTTTTCAACACCTGCACCAATGACCTTGGAGAGCCGGCTGAGGAAATGATTACACGATGCGGGGAATTGGTCGCAACGAATGAACCGGCGATTGTCACCGAACCGTTGTTTAACGCGGTCGTTGTGGAGAACGGTTAAGGCGATTGCCGTTTTCCCGATACCCCCTGCACCGATGAGAGCGATGGGTGTGAGATTTTCAGCGAGGCCGACGATCTTATCGATCAACTCGTCGCGTCCGAAGAATGCCCTCGGTGGTGGTGGTGGCAATTCCCCAGGCGTGCTACATGTGAATGTAAGATGCTGGATCCATTTTCAGTCGAGATTACTGACCTGGCTTGGGTCTAGGAAATGGCGATCGTTGAGTAACTCATTGGCGGGACAGGGTACAAACGATACTCACCGACTGATATTGATCATCGGCCCCTTGTTGACTGTTCAACATGTTGCGATGCATGTCGGAAACCATGGCGCGGGTGTCTGCAACACCGTGATGAACATCGGAAACAATCACATGGGTATTTATTGCGAGCTCGGTCTGTGAGTGAACGGTCAGCAATAGCTGTACATAAGCAACGGTACGCACGTTAAAGACATGAAGGATCCTGTTAAGATCCAGCTTCCAAGCGGCAATCGCGTCCTTATCGCTCTTCGCGTGAAAAAGTCGAGAGACTGAGCCCCGTCCGCTCCGTTTGATGACCTTCCCCTGGATCTCCGCCACAGTCCTGCGATGGAGAACATCTCAGTGGGCGGCGAGTCAAAATGCACATCGCCGAGTTCAACTCACGTCGTCAATTGGCCTATCGCACCGCACACGGACTGACTGAGCCTGTCCAGGTTCTTTCCATCCAACCCCCGATCAAGCGCTTTACAGATATCGACGCAGACCAACCCGAGGTCGACGTACTCCAGTTCGTTGGCCATTGAGTCCTGGCCACATGTTAACCTGGAACAGATCGTCGCAGAAGAGGGGCCTCACCTTAATCATCGTAAGAAGGACGCTGGCGGAACCAAAAACGGCCTTGGCTGGTGTGAAGCTCGAGACCTCCTTCGCGAGGTTCAGGGCATCGATAGCAGCATTCAACAATGAGATGACGCCATCCCGTCCCTTCGCCTGTTGGGATTTGGCTTCCATTGTCGAAACTTGCTTGAGGTAACTATGAGGAAGTGATGCTACGTGAAGGCTGTGCGGAAAGTCCCGAACCCTCATAGATGGGCGGCCATCTCCTCATGCTACTCATGCATTGCGCAAACAGAGTAATCTGATCATCTTATGTGAACAAACGCAATCTCCAAAGGAGCTTGCAAGGCAGCCTAAACAAAACATTGTAGAATTATTATCCAAGTGTTCGTAAAAAGCACATCAACAGGACATTGCGGGGGAAAGGTCAACGATCGACCAACAACTATATCGAGGCATCTTTCGTCTATCATGCACGGACCACATCACGTCTTGACCTTCCCAAGACCTTCCAAGACACTGACGAACCCTCCAGGATCAATTATCTCCGTTCCACCATACGTGACCCTCTTCCCCGTTTTCTTCGCCCACTCCTCCAAATTCCCGTACTCGACGTACCCCGCACCACCGACAATAAAGACTGTGCCTTCTGAGTAGGCCATCCTCCTAGCACGGCCTGCACCTCCTGCACCCGCCCCGGGAACACCAGGAGCACCGATGTTACGACTCGCTCTGGGATCAAGGAACAGGTACTCGTCCGTTTCTTGGAGAGACTGGTTCGAGGCTGAGGCGGATTCCATGAGAGCCTCCGCCAGACGAGTCACAGGGAATAGTTTGTTCGCGGGGAGGAAGTTCTTGACGCCAGAAATGAAGTTCTCCAAGCCACCTTCTTTCAAACGGTCGGCGAACTAGAGGGAGAGGAAAGGGTCAGGAGTAGAATGTTGGCCGGCGATAATAGTATACGTACCCTATTTCCGAATGCACCCAGTCCTTTGAACAGTTCTCCGCCCGCCTGTCCCGTTCCACCACCGCTAACAGGGGTAGCGGCACCACCAATCGAGAGCGTCATCTTGGAAATCTCCCTGGTCCTCCTCACGTACTCAAATGCCGCGACGTCCGCACCAGCACTCTTCAACTCGTTCTCCAGCTCGGTAATATCCTCTTTCGTGATGGCAGTGTCCGGCACGGAGAGGTAGAACACCAACACCAACCGAAGTTTGTCTTCAGGGGTAGGCGTCGCTTCGCCTTTTGGATGTCGAAGGGTTTCGAGGATAGCTTGGACGGTTTGTTTCGAAATAGCCTCTTCCGTGCTAAAGAGTTCATCCAGCCCACGCTTCTTGATCTCTTCTAACAGGGCGGTGGCGATATTCATGTGGGTGTCCAGCGTGGCCTTCCTAGCCGTCAGTTCCGGGAGGGCCGTAATCGCCGTTTTGAGGTGAGTAGCGTTAGTCGTCAAGTCACTGGGTAATGGGACCGTCAGCGTGATCGGTGAAAATCAGCGAAAATCAGACGACCCTACATCTGGGAGATATCGTTAACATCGCTAACACCTGTCGATCTGGTGATCTCCGCCGCATCTTGCTTGTACTTGTGCAATTCCGAATCGATATCTTCCGCAACATGGGGGAACGGCTCATCCGCGTTTTTGGCCCAGAAGAAGTCTTTCGAGTCAAGATCGTATGAACGTTTCTGTGGTTGCGTGATGACCACTCGGTTCAGTTTCATGTCAAGACAGTCAGACACTAGCGCTTGGTAAGTCCAACCGTGCGAGATCATCGGAACCAGGTCAATATTGCGGTCCAGAATGAGCAGCACTACAACGTAAAGGTGATAAGATAGACGTCGTGAAAAAAAACTAGAGGAATCAATGCGTACGGGGTCGCTGGAGGTTGGATAACCCGGTTGAATCGTGGGCAAACAAGGTCGAAGAAGAATGCGAACGCGAGGATGAGATGATAGCATCCCGAATCTTCTGTTCAAGCTTCCTCGCGACCATCTCTGCCGCATTGCCCTTTGGGCAACGGATAAAGGGCACAAGACCTGAAAAAGAGGGGTACCCCGGTCGTACGAATGTTTATATTTTTGGAGTTTAGAGGCACTGACCAGATGTCACCACCACACTGAAGAGCCCGCTTGCGATCCTCTCAATCTCGGCCTCGATCTCCTGTTCGGTCGTTTGAGGAGAATTGAGGACGTGATAAGATGTGGGTGGGGTTGAAGGACCAGGTTGCGGAGGACCGTTTGCTGGTGCCGGTGGAGGTGGTGGGGGCACCAAAGAGAAAAGCTGGGGTGAAGGACAGATGAAGGAAAGGTACTGGTCTAACACCTGCTTTCTTTGCGGTCAGGGACCCCGAATGGAGACAAAGAGCAAACGAAGAGGATCAAGGTGAACCGACCTGCGTGATCAGCTCCCCCGTTCCGTCTTTCGCTACCGCAGCGGCCAACTCCTCCAACAAAGCCCGAGATAGCGGTTCGACGAAGTTGAGGTGGAAGGATTCGTAGAGATTCTTTTCGAGGTCTTGTGCTATCCGTCGGACGTTTTGGAGCGTTGGGGCGACGAAATAGACGGCGGGCACATCGGGGAGCGGTGGCCGATTAGAATGCAATTGCCTAAAAGGAGATGAAATCAGTTGAGTTGAGGGGATTTGAAAAAAGAGGAGACGTACACATGCAAAGTTACACCGACATCTCTCAAATCTTGGACACGCAGTACGGTCGCGATGACGTCCTTCGTGAACTGATCCAACACCAACACCTTCCAGACGGTTGGGCCGCTTGGAGCGGGGACGTTCAGGGCGGGGGTCTTCGCGGTCGACGAAGAGGAGTCCTTTGTAGAAGAAGGGTCTATTGGTGCGTTGAGATTGAGCAACGTAAGGAGAGCATCGGTCTGGGCTTGTTGCAGCGTCTGGGACGACGGCTGTCGGGGAGGTGAACGAAAGCGAAAAGATTTGGTTGGACTGTGCGTTCACCTGCTTCAGGCCGCTGCTCGCCATGTTCAGAGAGCGGACAATAACCACGTGTTGGACAGGATGAGGACGTGACGTTCAGCGATCAGTCCGTGCAGAACCCAGTCCTCTGCTGCCCTGGAAACTGGTCGATGCAATCTCTGGCGTATATTTAGGCAGACGCTCTCGCCATGGTTCGCCCGCCCACCTCTTCCGTTCTCCCCCCTCCAGGTCAGTTCCTCCCCGCGCACTCCTCAGCCGCATCTAACACAAAGTACAGAATTCGCGATGGGATTTCTCTCCCTCCTCTGCTGCATCTCCTCCGAACACACCGCAGACTCAGACGACGAGAAACGGCCGAGGCCAAGGGACAAGCCACCGAAGTACAACAGACAGAACTTGCCGTCAATTGTGGTTGACGATCCTGCTCCCTGGGTGGTGAACCACGGCAAATTCGAGCTGCAGGGTGATGGAATAATGGTCATAACACCGCCGCCCCAAACCCAAACAAAGCCCACCATACCGCTCAACGATCCCGCTCATTAATGTGTGAGCATTTTGTCGATCATAGTGCGCACTCAGCGCAGTGGCTTGAACCCTCGCAGACTCGCATCGATATACCACACCTGTAACATGTTTGCAACTATTTCCGTGTCATATTTTCCCCCGCGCACCGCTCTACCGCACGCCGCCGAGCACCGGCTGATGTTTTCGTATATGAGAGTACCAAATGTGGCGACGGGCGGCTTTATATTCAAACGGTGGTCGGGTAACAAGGCCTTGGTGTTGGTAACATGATCCCGTTGGTGCGAAAAACGTTGGGTGTGGGATTGGTTTGATGTTGAATCTCCCAATAGATGCACCTCGTAATTGATAATTTGTTACAGCAAGCTTGGGGCCTGAGGCCTGACCGTTTATGTACAATCTCCATCATGGAGAGAGCGCCGATTTACGTGTCTATTCACCTGCGATATCGTAATCCCGACTGCTAGGCACAAACGTCAGAGAGGCAAGCTCCAAGAAAGATGTTCGGCAACACCCACCTCCAACATTAGCCTTCAAGGTCTCCTGGTAATCGCGATTCGACCCAGGAGGATCGGCGACTCCAAAAGCGGAGTTGCAGCTCCAAGCCCGTCCCAGTCTCCATATAGCACTAGCGAGCGGAGGTTGGGGAACCTTGGACCAGTCACAAACTCTAGGTGGTCCCTCAGATGACCGCCCAGATCGACCAGGGTCCGGCTGGGGTTCTTCTTGGCATGCAACCCAATCGTCTCCACGGTTCCGAACGTCTGACCCTGGACCCTTATCTCCGGAACACACGTAAATAGCACATAGTAGTCCACTTCCGCGAGGTTCGGACACAATGGAAGGACGTCCCCAATCCTATCTTCGTTGTAGAACCTCATGTCTGCCACAAATTCGAGGGTGCGAATCTGACCCCGGAACCTTTCTTCTGTTTCGGACAGGCCAAACTCGGATATGACGTGAAACATCGCGGGGAGCGACCACTTTTGTATCTCGCGGGTGAGGGAGGTGGATAACCTCCGAAGTCGCAAGGTTTCGAGTCGAGGGAGGTGAACGGTTCTTGTCCGCTTCGAGGCTAGGACGTCTGGGTTCCATTGGCCGGCGATGGCGAGATATTCGAGGTTCGGTGCGTTGTCGAAGACGTCGTAGAAAAGGTTGATGCCTCCGGACCGATGTGCGTCGGAATAATGCCACCACTCGAGACGAGTTAAACTATCGAACCGAGGACAAGCGGCCCGGAAGTTCCAACGGAATCCATCGTACTGCCTCTCCGGCCTGATAAGGGTTTCGACACGAGGGCACGCGGCAAGGATCTCAATCGTGCCCTTGATTGTGGGCTTGATGGTCCGAGCGAACGGCAACACCGCCCTGCGCACATAAACGCCCTTGCGGTCGTCGAGCAGATACCTGAGCAGCGACCCGACATCAGTGTCGCCAGCCAGTGTGATGCTGTCGGTTCCCAACGACGCGACGATGGAATTCCAATGTCTGGAGACGAGGGAGAACGAGAGCCGATCGCCGCGGCTCGTGGCAGGTGGCGCGTGGCTGTCTTCGAACGGAAGGTGTTCTGCGTGGAATGAGATTCGAGGGGGGAGAGCGAACTGCAGGATGTGAATCCATAGCTCGGATGGAAGGAGGTCAGAAGTCATCCCGAGTGATCTCCGGTCCACCCCCGTGCTCTCACTTTATGTTGGGTGGAGCCCATCTTACCAAACATCATCCGTTCGCTTGGACTCGGCTGATGAACCTGTTTTTCTAGCGAATAATATTTTCATCAAAAGCTCCCAAAAAAAGAGGAAGCATACAGGGAGCGAGCGAGAGGAGACTAAGTATAATCAAGATGGTGCGATTTAATGGTACTACAGCGGGTGCGGGGATGGAGGGCTTTGCGGGCGGGATCTGGGAGATTGAGTGGATCGGGGCGGATGGGACGGACGGTGCGGTGATGGGCAAGTGCTAGAACGGTAAAAACCATGATTACACGATGCAATTCAACGACGGTGGGAACTGTAACAGCAAAATGACTGTCAATCTCCCGTCTGCTTCATCTGCCGCAAAGCAACACACAAGAATGGACGGCTCACATAAAAAGAGAATATAAAACAGCGATGAGTGGGTAGTTGTGCGGGGATTAGTGGTACGGTGGCGGTGGCAGTGGATGATTATGGCAGTGAGAGGCGGCCCCGGAGCCCAACCGCAGGGCATAGACCAACAACCGCCCAGGGTAAGAGGGGGCCCCAATAACAGGCGGGTTGGTCAAAGAAATCACTGTTGGCTATTGGCATCGACTTCGTGGACAGATCTCACAGATCCGGTTCTAACCTGAGATGGTCTGGATAAATTGAGGACCGCGGCAGACTCTTCCAACTTCTGAAGGTCCTCTGCTCTTTTCCTGGATTCCGACCACAACCGAAGAGTGAACTCGAAGACCGTCCGAGAGTAAATGGCTAACTGCGAAGACATTTCCTCACAGGTTGCCTCCCCGGATGACGGCGCTGCGTGAGATGCGAACATTGGGAAAGTGGAGGAGTGGGTCATGTATGCCCAGAGAGGAGACAACGAGGAAAGCGGGCGGACGAGGGAGGAGGGGGAATAGGATCTAACGAGAGAAGGGAGGAGAAAGGAAAGAATGCAGGCCGTTTTATTTGGTGCCTGCTCGTGCGACGCTCCACCTCAATTTCGAATTGGTTCAATGGCCGATATCCCACCCGTGCCGCACCACCCAATCTGATCTCACATATTCTCCACCCTTCTCTCTCTTCCAAAACTTCGTGCAACAACCATTTAGTAGCCAATCCCTCGGACCTACAGACTGTGCTCCACTGCGGCCGCGGTAACGGCTCTGACCACAACGAGCAGGTGACGGACGGGACGGGCCACCGCCGCGGAAGAGGTGGAACGGTAATATTAACAACGCGGGGTAAACAATATAAAACATGAAAGTGTCTCTCGTGGTCAATCACCCAGCCATAAAAGATGTCCATCACAATCTTTACAAACAAATGTTCATCGTAAACGTACAAACAAACCCCCTTCTATCTACTACTCGTCGACGGCCCTCTGCTCCTCGAGGATCCAGTCCGGCGCGGCATCACGTCATGTTGCGACTTGACATCCAAGGTGACCGGCAACGAGTGATACTGTTGCAGATCATACGCCTCCTGCATCGCGATTCCCGCCGTATCGTTTGGCAACCAAATGATTGGTGGAGGCGCAATCAGCTCCGGAGCATACAGGATCCCCGCCATGTCCTCCGCGTGATCCGTGAACGGCAACGGTGGTATATGAGGTGGTGCTTCGGGGTGCGTCCGCGCAGCTCGATCAGTCGCAGTCAGGTCGTCCAACGTTTCAGTTTCTGAAACAAGAACACCCACGCGTTTGAGCTCAATCGACGACCGAAATAGTGGAGTCTGCAGTACTCACGTAGTGGCACGGGGCCCCTTGCCTGGGAGGATGGGATTACCGCCAACGTAATTGACATCATCTCCAACACGCTCGCCATAGAGCCTCGAGAACGGGCGTTCTTGTCTGAGCTTACGAGACTGACACTTTCTTCATCGACATGGCGGCGCCTAGCGGGTCTTGCCGCGGTTTTAAATGTCTCCAACGAGTTCCGGGTCACCGGGCTCAGAGACCTTGTTCCGGGCTCCCGCGTCTTGAGACTACAAAACAGCTCCACAAAGAGTGCGACTGCAAGCGAGGTTCCGAGCAACGCCCCCGCCTCGGGCCACAGCCTCCGACTGAGCAGGATTAGTCCAAGTACCAGTGGCTGAAGCGCCAGGAGAAGCGCAAATCTTCGCAACATGAACAATTGCACGAGCCCCCCAGTAGGTGACTTTGTGCGCCCATAAACATAGCCAACGAGGAACCGGTGTGCTGTTTGATCAACGCAAAAACGTCATCAGAAACCCACGCAAATCAAAATTGAGAGTGTGGTGAGCGAAGGAAACTTACCAATTAGCGTCAGAAGCAACAGGAGGGTCACCGCTGGTGCGATCAACGGAAGGATTAGAGCGAATGCCGAGGCGAAAACAATGGCGAGGATGCAACACGACATCGCGTATACTGGGTCGTATACTCCGGGATAGACGGCTATCAGAAAAAAAGAAGTATAAATAGTTGATCAGAAACGGGATCCACTTCAATACAACACGCCCCCTCCGAGAGTTCAAAGCAAATGCAAATTGGGGATGGGAAGATAGGTAAAAGCAATACAAACAAAAAAAAGGATGGTGAAAACCTACCCCGGAAACGTTGGCGTGGAGTGATCGCTCTTCTCTCGTTCCGGACCACTCTCCATAATCGGAATGGTTGGAGCATCAGTAGTCCAGGAGCGGCTATCGCGACATTTATTACCAGCGCGAGGGCCAGCAATGTCATGAGTATTGAGCCGTCAGCGACGGTCTTGCCCACGCCGCCGGCGTGCTGGAATGCATTGACCGCATACAGCACTGCCCCAATTCCCGTAAGCCACACCCCTCCCATGATGGTTAGCACGATGAACGTCGTCCCAAATGCTGTCATTTGGGACCCTGATACCGAGATATGGCCGCTGAATCTGGCGATATCTAATAACGGAAAATGAAGAATGTAAGTAGATACCCTGATGACCAGGAAATCTCAAGGTGTGGGAACCATTGTAACTTACGACGAATCACGAGGACGACTGCTGCGATGAAAGCAGTCGCAGCGGCAGTAGAAATGGGTATGGTGATGATCCCGGGCGGAAAGCGCCAGGTTGTCAAGCCCCGGAAGAAGGGTAAAAACTCGGCGACATCTGGGCTTGTCGCAAGTAGCAGGCCAGCGGCGGCGGTCAATCCAGCAGCAAGCAACACGAGCAGGAACGCGACCAGTATCCAGTAGACTGTCCGATTCCCAGCGGACCCCTGATGCTGAAGTTCGTCCCACCTAATATCCTCCTTGCTCCTACCATCGATAAGCTCCATGCCGGGTATGAATCGGAGCCCTTTCCCAACCATCAGCCAGCCCTTGATCCTTGCTCCATCAGCGATATCATTGTAGCTGTCTCGTTGCGCGTCGGCGATTTCGGCGTTGATCCCTTTCAACCTTGTCCTCCAATTGCTGATGTCCCCATACACTACTCCAAGATCACGATGATCAAGTCCCGACATTGGTCGGACGAAGGGTTGTCTTTGCTGCAGCCTCAAATGCGGGGGAAGGACATCGTTACTGCTTTGTCTCCCCCTCTTGATCCTCAGCGGGAATGTCTCCCGGTGATCGCTTGGTGGTGCGATAGGTCTCTGCGGCCGCCGTCGAGGTTTCATAGGAGGGAAAGGGGGCATATCAGGATCGACAGCAACCGGGTTATCATAATCCGGTTCGTCGTCAAACTTTTGCGGTGGATCGTATAAGAGGTCGACCCAATCCCCTCCAAGTTCCGACGTGACCCTCGATGGCCCATCCGATCTTCGGAAAAACGAGTCGTGATGTCCACTTTCGTAGGTTTCAGACGATGAAGGATCGTAATTTGGGCCGTATCCTTGAAGAACTGGAGTTTGGGAGACCGAAGATGCAGGAGGAACGAATTGTCCCGTCTCGTTGACGTGGATAGGGGTACCGATTGGCAGACGACCGTACGCCGCAGAGTCTCGATTCACCTCTTGGAACCTGCTGCCCACAACACGTTGGGTGATGGTATCCGTGAAACTAAGCTCCCGAGAGCGACCCGTTCGTGGCTGGTTGTCCTCCAGGTCGGTAAAGTGTCCGCCGCTGACTCCTTCGACGCCGCGAATCTTGTAGTAGGATGACGGCATTAAATAGGAAGTTGGAGGGAGAGAAGATGAAGCGTATGCCGGGTTACGATTCCGTTGTCTCCGCCTACTGGGATGAGGACGGGGATGAGGGGCCTGTGGAGGCGTTAGTGAGAAACTTACACAATCATGACAGATTTCATACCCCATGAGAGCCGGCAAGAGGCATCGGCCGGCTGATCTCAGGACGAGCAGGAACTCCAGACGACGTTCCAGTAGGGTGGAGCTCGAAATCCGCTATTGAAGGATCTGGGGTGGACGTTCGGAAGGAAGCAATGTACTTGGTTTCTGCCATCTCCAGGTGGTCCAAAATGTCGTCACGCTCGTCAATGAGGAGGGCTAAGTGTTCGGTATCGCTATAATGACCGGTGAATGTCCATGGGAATTCAGATGATGGGATGAAAACGAACCCGATTGAAAAGAGAGACTCGATGTCAATCTCGAGCCCTTCGCCAGAAGTATCCCTCTCAATCAACCGTCGTTCCCTCTCTCTCCTCTCTCTCCTGCTCTCTCCACCAGACTCTAGTTTCGAGCTCAACCCCGTCTTCAGTAAGTAGCTCTTCAATCTCTTCTCACCCCACCCAACGAAGCCTGGAGCCTTGGATGCAGAGAGCCAACCCATCTCGTTGTTCGCACATTTGACCTTCATCCACCTTTTCCTATAGTTGGCGACGGTGCTGAACTCGTGGAGGATCTTCCATAACGCCGGAATTAGACCGAGCACAATCAAGAGACCCGTGAGGATGATGATTCGTATCCGCGCGTTGCCCCTGAGATCCTGTCCGTCGACAATCGCACGTGTCTCGAGCTGCGGCGAGTTTGGAAACCGTACATCGGTCGTGGTCGTGATTTCGCGGTCGTCTAGAAGTTGGAGCAGTCGAAGGAGTGAAAGATCGTAGACGGCGGAGTATCCGCCATAGGTATAAGTCTGTGCAGCAGACCGGACCAAGCATGGGACGTTGATAAGGTATAACGGGAGGGCACCACCTAACGCGAGCACGCTCCAACCCATGCAAATCAGCAAAGTGATGAAAAGTATGCGCTGGGTGAGCTCTTCGTCTGACGGGAACAATCGCGCGTCCGCTGCAACGTTCCTCCCGGCATCTTGGACGTCTTCGGGTAAATCAGGGACAAGGGGGACTTTGGGCGATAGAAACGCGAAGAAACCGTCGCCTAAGGGTTGAGGGCGAAGACTGTGCATTGTTCAGCGTGTACCAAAGGTGGCGACGAGTGGAACACATACTCTTGTTGGGGGTACCACTCTCTGAGACCGTAGATCCCCCGGAATTTGGGTCGAACAACAGCGAATATCAACTGCGGTCAAAGCCCCGAAGTCAGCCACACTCAAAACAGATGATCACGTTGCGGATCACTGGCTCCACGCACCCAAATTATAAAGCCAACTAGAGCGGACAGGAAAGCAACAGCAAGCAACCCAATCGATACAGAATCTATGCCGCGTCCGATACAAACAGAGTTCATGCCGATGTTTGATTGAGGCGACGACGGGATTTGGGTGGCGGGGATGGGAGTGGACGTAGTTACGATAGATGTAACGTAAGAAGTAAAAGTCGTTGAGGATTGAGAAATGACAACAGGGTATGAAGTCGTGAACGTCGTGTAGCTATTCGTCAAGCTCTGTCCATTAGAAAGTGAAGGTGAAGGTATGGGTGAAGAGGAAACGGAAGTAGGCGGCGACGGTGTGTTGAGCGAGTCGCTAGGGGTTGTTTGTGGGGGTATAACGTTCGTGTCCGTTGGAACGGGTGTGGGAGGGGAGGTGGGGGTGTCGGTCGGCGACAGTGGTTGAGAACTGGTTATGTTGTTAAACTCCAAGTCCATACACAAGCTGACCTTCGGACCTCGCGGAGTGGAGAGGTATCAGTGCGGATGTCGATATAAACAGGTTATCCAAGTGAGATCCAAGGCGCAGCGGTCGTGGACACGTCGCGTTCGTGATTCCGCTGGTGGTACGCGGAGGACGCGGAGGAGATCGAGAGCAAAAGTTCAACGAAGCGATGTTCAACACCAATCTCCGCTTGCCAAAAAGGGAAAGGCAGCCCGCTACTAGAACCGAGTCGTGTTAGCCGGCGGTCGCACGATAGGCGGGTGTGGGTTTCACTGGGCGATGGTTGCGTTCGAGAATGAGGGACAGGAGGAGGGCGGGGGGAATAGGGTGACGATGAAATTGATGAAGTCAGTGGGAGCGAGGCAAAAACGCGGCGGGTGACCAATTCTTCATCCGGGATTTTTACCATGTGCTGCACACAACATCAAAATGGGGGACGCCTTGTCCGGTGGGTTTCCAGGGTTACCCTTCTACCAGTAATCCAGGTCAAGACACAAGTACAATTCCAGGACGAAAATAAGGGCGGTAATACACAAGGGACCAGAGAGAACAAAAGAGGCGTAACTATGGGGGAGCATGGGGGCGAAAATGCGCAAGGCGTAAGAATTTCGATGTGACAATCTACTTCTAAAATACAAACGGGTCTTCAATCGCACCTCGCGAACGCGGTATTCCTCTGGGCTCCGTCACACTTTTCAGCAATTCTCGTCGCCACTGCCAGCGCCTCCTCAATCGCTGGGCGGTTGCAGCAGGTTTCAGCAGTATTGTTGAGAAGGTCTGATGGCAACCGGTGAGGCAACTGACATGCCGATGCAGTTGGACAGCGAATACGCACCTCGAAAGAGCAGGACATATCTCATAACACGTTGGGTAGGAAGGATTGCAAGTTCCCTGAATGAACAGACCTTGGACGGTTCTCTGGATCCGTTCGCTTCGAGGCACGATAGATACCGTCTCGAGTCAAGGGGGTATAAGTCACGTTGGCGGGCTGTATTGCAGGGGAGTTCCTCCGAATTGGAATGCAGGAATGTAGGGGGCGATGATCTAGTAGCGTTGGAGGGAGGCGACGCGTGACACTCAGATGAATAAGCCGAATCACTTGTCAGGGACCCAGTCGACGAATTATCACCGCTCATTGGCCGTGATTGGTTTGACCCCCAGCTCAACCTTCGAAAAACGTTGATTACGGCGTTACTGTTGGACCCTCCACGGGTAGAGGAGGAACTGATCGAGTCTGTGTGCAAGATTTCTGGCGACTTCCATCTCTCGAAAGCGGAAATCGGCCTCGAGGCCTGCTTTATGAACCTACGAGAAGCAGCGATGGATCCTGTCGAGCGTGACCGCGAGGGATTAACGAACGCACTCCCGATCACGCTGCACCAGGGTAAGAAAGCCTCTTCGAGCTGTTGCTCAGATTCCGCAAAGGCCAAACTGACCCCATGTGCAGTCGGGTCGGAGAGGAAACGGTCGAGTAAGTGGCAAGAGGCGGCAGCTAAAGATGGGAGATAAGCCAGGAGGAGAGTGGGTGGCTGCGATCGGAACTATAGAAATGAGATTCCGGCCTCAATCTGATTCGTAAACTCACTTACGTTCTTGTTTTCGAGTTGTAGAATTCCTTCCAAATAGGTTAATTCGGTTTTGATCAGCTCCCTACGACAGAATGCTGATCTCTGGGCTTTCCTCCACCTCCCATCGCCGTCTGGGGACGGGGACCTATAGGTGCAGGAATTGCACCGGGAGTCGGAGACCAACCCGTGATCATCCGACGGAGAATTCCCGTTCGTGAGTTCGACATTCCTCCTCAGTTCTTCTAGCTCTGCGATCAAGACGGAGTCGGGGACATCCACTCGATTCCAGCGGGCCACGAGGTTGGAGCTGGGTCCTCGCTGAAGGGAGGGACGTTTCGATTGTAGTATTTCTGGCGGGAAGACGATAAGGGATTCGAGGTGAGAGAAGTAGAGATCATTCTCTGCGGTGGTGGTATATGGAGGCTTGTCCAGGGGTATAGGTGATGCACATCTGACAACGTCCGGAGAGGTGTCGACGGTCATCGTCGCTGTGGATATCGGGCGTTAAGCCTTTGGAACTGAGGGTTTTGCGGGGTGTGTCCTGCGTACCTCTGTGGGTTTTCTAGCCGGCGCGGCCAGTGTGGGCGGAGAGATGGCAGTGGAGGGGGGGAGGTATGGTTCGTTGGGGTCATCTCCTAGTACTTGTACTTGCCTTGGCAGGGAGCAAACAACCTCAGATCCATCATCCCACATTCAAAGAGCTCCACTGACACGACAGGGGGCGCATTGGTGACATCATTTTCCCGCGATGCGATCCCCACGACCTTTCGTTATCCTGCTAAATCTGGTCCCAAACCTGTCCCCCCATACAAAGATAATAGGTCCGACAAAGGGCCAGCGACCAGAAGACGGATATCCCGTACGCAGGAACTGATTGTGTGCCTTGCAGACCTCCATTGGTCGATTTAGTTGCGTTACGTGGCATCTTTAGCCTTGGGGTGCGTTGATAGTTTGATGTCGAATGATTGATAGCCACCAGATGTGCGAGTAAAATCCGAACCAACGGACTAACGGACCCTGATCGCGAGAGGATCTACCCTTGCGTTATACATAAGTTCAGAAGACCAGAAGAGACTGTACGTATCCACAGGGAGATCGGGAGAGTCAAAGCATAGATAGTGCTCCACATCGTACTCCTCGCCAACTCTATCGACTACTGTACGGAACTCCCTCTTATGGCAACAAACTCGGGGATCTTGGTCAAATCCACAACCCCAACCTTCTCAGACTCCAGCGCGAACGCGAACCGACTGACTTCCCCGCTATTTTGCCAATCGATTTCAAACACTCCGGCAAAGTTCCCGCAGTTGTAGGACCACACTCGTGTCATACTCTGGGAAGGGCGGCGCCCATGTCAGCCTTGCGTATTCTAATGGTCCGGTGGGAGTAAAGTGGACCAACCTGCATATCGTACACGTGAATGTCACCGTCCGCCCCGCCTGTGGCAAGCCATCTCCCGCTGGGACAGAAAGCGAGGGCGAATAACGATTCTGTGTGGTCCGCGAAAACCTTCAAGCATTCGCCCGTCATAGAATTCCAGATTCGTGTTGTCGCATCACTCGCGCACGTAGCTATAAGTTCGTCTTTCCCAGGCTCGGTACGCGGGCACCATTGCACGTGTACGAGTTCTGCCGTGTGTCCGCTGCACACAACACTGGTTCCCGTTTGCAAATTCCACGTTCGTGCTGTCCCATCGTCCGAGCAACTCGCCAGAGATGTTGACGAAGGGTTACACTTTACTTGGTTAATGTCGTCTGTGTGGCCTCTAGAAAGTGAAGGATGGATGTGACATGACCATTCACGCTCCTTCGCATGTATGACAACTTACTTGAGGGTGCGGATTGGTTTTGTCGCATTCACCTGGAATACGTGTATCACTTTGTCCCCGCCACAGGTTACGAACCTCGAGTCGTCGATCCATGCGACATCCAAACAACTGGCTGCGACGAAGGTCAGTGGGTCCCTTCTCCATATCAACGGAAGGTTTTTTCTTACCATTGTCGGTAGGATACTGCTTCTCTAGCGTTTTGTTGGCGACGTTCCATAACTGAATGGTCGGATTAAGTCCTCCAGCCAGGAGCCATTTGCCTGACGGTGAGAACTTGAGAGCGAGGATCGCCTGCTGGTACAGAAATCTATCAGCCACTCGCACGGACCGTGTCGCCATCGCAGACCAACCGATTGTTGAGCATTCTCCATATAAAGCTCTGCAGATGATGTGCACAGTCGTAAACGCCCGTCAATCGCACCGGTAGCTACGAGATTCCCGTCTGGACTCCAGTCCAAACAGGTTATATCTCGTTGGTCCTCGTTAGGGAAGTACGAAAATGCAAGTGGTGTGACCGGGGATGTATCTTCAGAGCCAGGTGGTAGGTTCCAGATGTGTACCAATGCGTCCTTTGTCCTGTATTATGGTCAATCCAGCGCCTGGATGGTTTCTCATGTCGATGTGGACTAACCCGGTTGCCAGGATGTTGGTGTCTGTGGGACTCCAACCGCACACGAAGACCTGGATCTATCTGAGAAACGAGGCAACGGTGGAGGGGAAATACCGTACCGGGGATTTTGAACCATCGTAAAACTGAACCCCGGAAATTTCGTGGTTTTGTTCGCTAGGATCTGTTGATGTTCCAGCCTGGGGCTGAAGTTGAGAATCAACATCCATCCCATCTTCCTCCGCCCTCCTCGGGGTTCCCTCGTCCTCTTCAACGGGCGGAGCAAACTTCAAGCTGTTCAGGAGCCTCGTGGTAGACTCTGGGGGTATCCTCAGAACGGCAGGCTTCATGGTAGGATCAATGTCACATGTATGTCTGTCCAACAACGAGAACGGCGCGCGACAGTTCAGAGTGAGTGAAGCTTCACCCCAATGGGTCTCGACCTCGATATAAAGCAACGCTTTGCTCAAAAGATCGACGAGCTCTCCGCGAGGGATGTGCTTCGAGAAGTTGGGAGAACGATCGAGATGACCCTCTGACTTGATTGCGAACGCGGCATGATGGAAGCCTGGACCTACGCGTTAGAACGCGACTTTTGGAGAGAAAACTCTGAGAGTACCAGAGTCCTTGAGGTACGAGTAGATGAGGCAGTTGACCTCGTCTGCTGTTATGATGTTCGGCACGATCGCCATCGGAGTTGGGTCGTCGCGGTTGGGGAGGACGTTCGGGTGTATTCCTCTCTGAGATCGACTCGACGGCTTGACATCCAGCTCTATGCTTGCTTCGCCATTCTCTCTTAAACGTCATTCTGTATAATACTCGTTCCGTGCCACCGATGCCTTACCCACTGAGAGACCCACACGACCTCCGAGACCCTTACACAGACTCCCTGGTCCGCTGAGCCACTCCAATGCCGTAGCACGTGCCGATCTCGAGCCCGAACGCCTCTCTCTCGCTCTCTAGCGTGTCTTGATAACTCCAGAATGAGCGGCCAAGCCGATCCCTGGGATGCCATGGCACAAAACGATGACTCAGATGAGGACTACATCCCCACTGGCGCGGACGGAATCGACGACGAGGATGAGGACTATGAACAAGACGACTATCAGGACGTAGATGAGGACAACACCAGTGACGACGGCGAGCTTGGAGATCTGGAAGACATTGTTCTCAGTCCGTGCATGGTTCGCTCCTCTTGTGTGACTTCAGCTGAATGCGGAAGTGGCTTCGCATAGACGTCGAGTTCGGAGACGATGGAGAGCCTGATGCTACTACGATGGCTGCGTTGCGGGAACTCGTTACCAACCACTCAAGAGCTGTAGAGCTCATACATCGGCCTCTTCACACATCCCAGCAGGCTCAAGAGGAAGAGGAGGATGAGGAAGAAGATGGTTATGACTACGACGACTTCTATTCATCCACTTGGGGCACTACGCGGGGTCTCCAGCGAGCAGGAGACAGCTGGTACCCAAAGGTCACTGAGCCCCAAGCTGCTGGCGTGAAACTTCTCAGGAGCGGTGATTTCGGAAAGGCGAGGAACAGGCTGGGCACACCGCGGAACAGCAACATTTATTCCAGGTTGAGAAGGATGGCGTTGCAACCACGCACCGTCAACGCTGCGGATTTGAAACATAACTTAATTCCGAACACCCACGGAACCTCAGTGGCCGCGTATTGTTCCAACATCTATGTTGCTCAGTTTTCGCCCGGTGCGTCACGTGGAACACCAGCCCCTTTCTGATTGCATTCGTTGAGACTTCTATAGATGCCTCCTTTTACTACACGTGTGGTCAAGGTATGGAATGCTGCGGTTCGATAGATGACACCCGTGGTCTGAGACGTGATTTATATATAGACTTCTGGATGAACATCTATAATATGAACACCTCCATCAAAAGGGATTTGTTCTCCAAAGTCCCCGATATAAATATCTGCCAATACGAGGACGGCCATGTGTCCACGATGAGTATATTGAAATCGTTCAGCGTTTCGGGACAGTGGTGTATCACCGGTGCGCTTGTTACACTACGTGGATCCTTCGTATTGTTTTACCTACCGCCTTTGCAGATTCTCACCTCAGCTCGGATAATGAGCGGTGAGTTTCAGATAGCACACCGTTGTGGGCCTTGTCTGATATATATTTCTTCGCAGCATCGTTTACTCGTCGATGGTTCGCATTCATCGAGACAGGTCGAGATACACCATGCTCATATGGATTAACCCATAGTCGTCGACCGTCTTCATGGCCCATACTCACGACGCCTCAGCGAATCAAACGGCATTACGATTTGGTGATGAACTCGCGCTCGGGGCTTCTGCGATTTGGTCGTGCAAATTCTCTGCAGACGGAAACGAGGTCTTCGCAGGCGGTCCTGGGCCAATATATGGTATATGCCCGAATATATATAGTTAGAGGCTCGGCTAATCCTTGGCTTCCAGTCTATGACTTGATCGCCAATCGTAGGTCGATGAGGATCAGCCGTGCGCACTCGAACGATGTCAATTCCGTATGCTGGGCGGATACCGCTTCTGGGAACGTACTGATAAGCGGGTCTGATGACGGGTTCGTTAAGGTTTGGTGAGAACGGATAAGTCTTGGCATATTCAAGACTTTCATGTCCTGACGAAATGCCTGTTCTTAGGGATCGGAGATCGCTGGGCACCGCGCAGAAGCCGTCCGGCGTCCTTGTAGGGCACACCGAAGGAATCACGTATGTGTCATCCAAGGGAGACGGTCGGTACGTTATTTCAAATGGGAAAGACCAAGCCCTTCGTTTGTGGGACCTCCGGAGGATGAGAAGCAGTGAAGAGTTTGATGAAATTGGATACAACGAGTACCACATTAGAGGGTACGATTATCGGTACGTACGCCTCGCCTTCCTCGCAGAATTTGTGGTTACGCGAATCTATAAACAGACGAGGGGTATATCTAAAACCCAGGGTTTTGGCACACCCAAAGGACTGTAGCGTGATGACCTATCGAGGCCACGCCGTTTTAAGGACTCTTATCAGGTGCTACTTCAGCCCTGCAGAGACGACTGGAGGACAGTACCTCTACTCCGGGTCGTATGACGGGAAGATCCATGTCGGTGCCTTCGTTGTTGTCGAGGTGTCAAGTCACTGGTGGCTGACTGTGGGGAAATGACAGATCTGGTCGCTCGATGGCACGATCGTGCAGGTTCTTGATAGGTCCAAGACCTTGCCAATGGCTTTGGATCCGTCTGCCCCGGAACCCGATGAATCTACGGCGCAGGAGCTGCGGGGGGACGGAAATAACAAGATCTGCGTGAGAGATGTGAGCTGGCACCCCCAGGTCTGTGTTTGGAACACCTCAGTGGAAGCTAATTTTAACCGTGTGTCATCACCGTCCAGGAACCTGTCCTGATGAGCGCTGGATGGGCTCAAAGTTCCCGGACAAGGAGCACCGTAGCTCGGCACGAATGGAAAGGGCTGCACCGTGGGGGAAAGCTGGAGGACTGGGTGGAGAAACAACGCTTGGAGGCGGCCGAGAGCGTACCTGTGTACTAAGTAGGCGTGGGTATCGGCTGTATTGCCTTTCCTGTCCGATGACGCCGGTGGGATGGAGCCTGATCACGTGGGGACGAGAAAGGCTCGGCAGACCTGTTCCTGAGCGGAAACCCAGCTCCGGGAGCCAAGACTGTCTTCGGAGGGTCATCGTGCGTTATATAAACACCAAGAGGCTCTCAGCAGATCGAAGACAAGCCTCCCTTCTTCGCCCTCTACTCCCGCTCTCTTCTCTTCCGACGGCCCCGTCACCACCTCGCACTCATGTCCGCAGCATCCGCCTCCTCCCCTCCCCCAGAGGCGACAGAGCCCGACAGCACCCCGCAGCCCACCGCAACCCAACCCTCCTCTCCCAGCCAGCAACCATCACCCGTCTCACCATCCTCTCATGAGCCTGCCCTGATTTGTCTCTGGGTCGACTGCGCAAAGTCGTATGCCGACCCCGAGGTCCTTTACAACCACCTCTGCAACGACCACATCGGCAGAAAGAGTACCAACAACCTTTGTCTCACGTGTAAGTGGAAAGATTGCGGTGCAACCTGTGCCAAGCGAGATCATATCACCAGCCACCTCCGAGGTATATTCTCTTGCGGTAGTCCACGTTGGCGCTCCTTGGCTGATCTTCCGTCGCTTAATAGTCCATACGCCGCTCAAACCTCATGTTTGCGAGATCTGCAAGAAGTCGTTCAAACGTCCTCAGGATCTCAAGAAACACGAAAAGATCCACACCGAGGAGCACCACGCCCAACACAAACACTCCAAGGCGATCACCGTCGCCGACCCAGCATATGCATCAAGGGTCAAAGTCGAGCCACGTTTGTCACATCATCGCCCCTCATCCAAGGCCCTCCACCCTTCGGATCCCGCCAAGCCTCTTAACCACAGGGCCAAGTCTAACTCTGCCACTTCCGAGTCCGCCTCCGGTCCGTGATCTCTTGGCATTTCCTTGGCAAAATTGCCCTTCTGACACCCCCTCCTTTCCAGACGCTTCGTATGGCATTCTTCCCACACCATCCCCTGAACTCGATCAGGCCGCTGTCAGTCAGGATTTCTTCGGAAATCATGCCCATCCCACATGGGAGACTCTCCGACCTGCACATCCTGTATCGGCTGGTACAAAACGTTCCCATGACTACGGTGTTGAAGAGTTTTTCACGGATATGAAAAAACGAAGGCTAACACCATCTTATGATCCCCGTAAATTTTTCCGTGCCATTGTGACCTGTGTGCGTGTGCTAATCCCTCTTGGCAGGTATGGTCGAACGCTTGAGCAACCTTGCGTATTTATCAAATGCCATTTCCTCTCACCAGTCCCATGGAAACGGTGGTGGTGGTGGATACAGTCATCCTCCCTCCTTCAACCCCAGATCCGTCTCCTTCGACGTCCATACCCCAGAGGAGTTGGCCGCCGTGAACGAGTTCCTCATCACGCTGGGCAGAGAAGTCACCACCACCACAAGGGTACACAACCCCCAGCAATCTCGTCCTCCGGCCCGTGACTTTGACAACCACCCCAGTCACTCGTACTTCAATGCCGCTGGCTTGAACGAATTAGGGCTCACCGGGATGCCAGGAATCATGAATTCTGCTGCAGGATCTGGAGCGTCTTTTAGCGATGCTGCAATGTATTCCACCTCCGCTAACGGGTTCCCTCCCTATCCCTCCAGATCAGTCCACCAGTCGGTGTCTGTTCCGGGGATCAACTTCGCGGCACCTCACTCTGCCTCCTTATTCCCCGAATTGTCTCCTGCCACCTTCCCCGAGCTGGATGGTCATCGGGATAACAATTCGTTCATGTCTACGGTTTCCACACCATCCACTATTTCGGACGCCAATTTGGAATCGCCTCCGCCATTCCTGGGCCGCGCGCTTGACTACTCGTCCTCTGAGATGATGTCACCGCATTCCGCCATGTCAACGCCGCCGGCTGGTCTCGACTTCGACTTTTTGAGAGCTCCAAGGGGACCGCCTCCGGTTGCTCAGATTACTCCCTTCGAGTACCGTCATTCTCATCGTACGTTAACAACTATGGTTCCATTGAAGAGTGTTCCTGGCGACCACGAGAAACGCAAGGAGCTAAACTCGTCGAAGTCACTGAAGCTTCCTCTCATGACCTCCGGAAGCGAAGACCTCACGCTCGCTCCTCTCAAGCTTCAACGAGAGGCCCGTTCGCCTTCCTCGTCCACTTCATCCTCCCGTTCAGGGTCTTCTACCCCCGAACCCCAACGCCATCCCACAGTCCTGCCGAGCCTCAAGTCTATCGCCTTTGGTGTTTCAACAGAGCGTCTCGCTCGTTCTGTTCGCGATATCGAGATTGACAGTCAGGCGGATGAAGAAGATGAAATCCGGTCGATAAGCGATGAAGAGGCAGTCGATGAAACAGAGGTCAAGGAGGAACAGAGACGGGAACATGCTCGTCTTATCAAGGATCTGCTCGTCCTTATCAACTCCGAGTACAAGAAGAAATACGGCGTTCCTGGAGAAAAAAGCAAAGAACGGCTGGTTAGGTCTAGAGCGTTAATGGGTCCCGGTGTTCCTGGAATCCGGGGGTCGCTGTCCAGCGCGGATGTCGAGATGGCTGTCGTTTAGTTTAACTGTCTGTGTACCCTCACCCTATAAACTCATGGTCGTTGTAGTATCATAGCACTTATTCGTCACGATTTGTTTTGAACTTATTTTATCAGATTCTTTCAGACCCCCCTCCCGTCGAGGCTTTGATATCCTTCCGATGCGGATGTTGTTGAAGAGATAATTGAAGGTTAACCCAAGGAGGGATTCTTCCATCAGGATGAAAATCCCGAGCAACTACGTTTGCCCTTATTTATGTCATGCCCAAAATGTACTCGAAAGAAACCTCTCAAGCCGACGCGCGTAAGAGATGGGGGCGCCGATGTAAATCTGGCTGGTCGTAAACGTGATATCATCGCATTGGTGTGTCCGTGAAGTCATGGGAATATAGAAAATACAACAAAGTAGATACTACAAGAACCGCCAGGGTCGTAAAGGTACAAATATGGTAGAAAGTGGAGTCCTTAGTGCTCATAAAGAGATTATACGCCAGGTACCGAATCCTCCGTATCCTCGCCCGATTTGGGAACAGGTGAAGCCACAGGGGTGGAGGCAGGCACGTCCGCCGGTGATGCGTCGTCTGGCGAAGGTGTGTCGCTATCGGAACTGCCGTCTTCAGAAGCGTCTGGAGACACATCGGGTGGCAGGGGCGCATCGGGAGGGGTAGAATTGGAGGCATTGGGGAAGACGCTCGCGATCTCCTGTCGAAGGACGGTTTGGAACTGAGCCAGCTTCGTAGATTGGTCTTCATTCAGAAGCGCCAGGCTAAAGACCGAGTTTGTTGTGACGTCCACGGAGTCCAGATTAAGGGCTTCCAAGAGGGGTACAACCGGTCGTAGGAAAGGACCGATCATGGGGACTCCGGTGGTAAGTTCTCCGAGCGGAAAGAGTCCTCTAGCTTTGAGCTTGGATTGAGCGCTGCCTTCAGGGTTTCCATCGGAGAGGAGAACCTTGTGCGCCGCGTTTGACAAGGCGAACTCGAAGTTGGCGAGAGTGGCGATCTGTTCGGCATTGAGGGAACTATTTGATGCAGAGGAGACATCCATTTCCGACAAGCCAATCGCGCCTAGCAGTGATCCGAGGAGGGGAGCTAAGATTGGACCAATGATAGGCAGTCCTTCGAGGATCGACTTGAGGGTTTGAGAAAGTTGCCTTTCATGGATAGCTGTCAACCCGATAAGGTGCCGTTAGGGGTCAAATACAGGGGGGTATGTCGATGTGGAAACTCACGAGATGCGTTACCACCGCTCAGGGAGGGGTCAAGGACACGAGCGTAAGCGTCTGGATGCCCGATACAACGGACGCCGGTGCTGCCGGAAGAACAGCGACTGTCATGGTGAAGAGGAGCAGCCAACGCCAGCGGAGCGGCCGTCACGGAGAGGTAGAGGACGATAATGGTAGAGAACTTCATTGTAGCAACAGCGAAGAGTATGAAGCAGGTAGATGAGCGAAGCAAGAGGGTAGAAATCTCTCCAGGAGATGGGTGTTGAAGTGAAAGAAAGGATGGTTTGACCCCTGGGTCGGGTGGGCCAATTTATAGTGGCGGACGGCGGAGAGTTTCAGTCGAGACGGAAGCCAACGCGATCGAGCGGGAGGCAGGAGGTCGAGACCGGGTGGGTAGGTTGATGTCGACCACCACATTGCGATGAAGGGATTGAACGGCTCGACTGGGTAAGTAGCTCCACCTATGCGAGGCTCTGTATTCAACCCCAGGTCCAGTGGCCTGAAAGGAGCAGTTGACAAGTCATCCCTCATCCGCTCGGAACCCCAAAGAGATTACCTCACTAAAATCATGTTTGTCGACCGCAACATGGGCAGTCGGAAGCCCCGCCCAGGTCGCAATCAGAGGTTTCAATGTGGGAAGCTCCCTAATCCCTTCCGTAATGACTGGTGCGGAGTCGGTTTGGTGATCCACCGATCGATGTTGATCCCCATTTTCTGATCACTCCACTGCTCAGCGTACGATTCCCAGTACATTTGAAGCACACGCTCCTCTCTAAACTCCCGGGAATCAATCACCGACCGAGCGGTTACCGGTTGACAGCGGAAGTGATCCTACAACGAGTCTAAACGACTCGGAACGCCGTAAACACCTTGCCGCGCTGTGGGCCGAAGTTTCCTTTTGATACGAACCGTGGATTGGATGCTCTCATGTCTATCATTACTAGGGATCCTGTACTCTCGAATCTCGATAGTACGGGGCCGCGTTTCCTCCATCGTTCTGTGCCTGTTTCATTGAACCCTGGAATTCCTATATTCCATTTCCCACACATCTTCCCCTCTCATCCTACTCCGTCCGGAAAGTGCAGTATACGAGTTCGAAGACTGAGTTCCGAGGACGGACATGTCCCACAGGGATTTGAATCCTTGTATGATGCCCTGGCCCATGCATGTAGAGAGAATGCACCATGAGACGGCACAGAGGCTGACGTACGCATATTAGAACCCAAAAAGTGAGTGCAACGTCTCAAAAGGCGTACATTAGCACGAATGACACGATCAGCAACAGGAATAGGGATGATGAGTCGTTCATTGCAACGGTGTGGGTCGAAGGATGATCGGAGCCGTCGTCGATGTCATCACCGGCATCACGACGGCAGTACTGCCATCATATCGGAGCTTGAAACTCACGTGCGAGGTCATAAATATCCAGAACAGCGGTACAGCCTCTCCTCTCCTCCCCCCGTCCCCAGCGAGGCAAAAAATCCCCAGTACGTAGTATAAAATCCACCGGATCCCACATCGCTCAAGTTATCCAACCTACTTCGCAACGGGAAACACTATCAAGGTCGAGCAAGGCCGAAAGCTGTATTTGATTAACGGTACCGTATCTTTGGGTTTGTATCCGTTCTTTTGGTTCCTCACCCAGGACGCGCTTGGCAGATCATGTCTGACCCAGCGAGCGGATCCACCCAACCTGTCCCCCAGAGTCCAGTATGTTGCATGTCGCTATCCAATGTTTGCCAACACCGAGGAAAATTTAACCCAAAAACAGGTATTGGCTAATGTGGGCGGCACCTCACCCTCTCACGGAGACGTCGAAAGTACCATGTCTACAGCCATCCCCGACGCTGATCCATTCAGTTTTCGCAATGGGAGAAAGACTGACGAAGAACTGGTCGTCCTGAGGCAACGGAAGAAAGGTAAACCCCTCGAGAATTACCACCGTAAACAGAACGAGGTTCAATCTTTGTTTCTCTCGACCGCTTGTCCCTGATCGTCGTTCTCCCTACAGCTGATCGACAACTTACTGAAACCCGTGGCCATCCACACGCAGGAGGCCAAAGACACTGCAGATGCCGCCCGTCTCTCAGTACGGTTAAAAAATTCCCCCGTATTGCGGTGGTCCTCATACCCTTCTAGGTGAAAATCGCTGTCTATGCCAGCTTAGTTGCCAACATCCTTTTATCTGTTCTCCAAAGTAAGTTCATCTTATGGCTATTTTTGCGCCCATGCTCAACGATCACCATCCTAGTCTATGCTGCTGTTTCTTCGTTATCTTTGTCGTTCTTCGCTACGGCCATCGACTCCGTCTTTGATCCCATGAGCAATCTCTTACTCTGGCGGCTACACCGTTTGTCAAAAAGGTTGGACACAAACAAATGGCCAGTCGGTGGTGCTCGTCTGGAAACTATCGGAAATATCTGTTACGGTATGGGTCACTAGGTCTTTTGGCTCTCATTTACTCAATCATCCCCAGGTTTCCTGTAGGTATGTTTGAAGCGCGTCTAGGTCCCCCTTCCTAACACAAAAAAGGATGTTTGCTGTCAACCTTGTCATCATTGTCGAGTCCATCCGTTCGGTTGCCTCGCATAGCGGTGATGATACCAACGAGTTCTTCATCCCTGCAGTTGCCTCTGTCGCCTCTGCTTTGGGTTAGTTACCTACCCACCCCCTGTTTCCAGACCAGCGATTGATGCATTGACGATAGGCGTCAAGTTCCTATTATTCTTGTACTGCTTTGCCATCAGGAAGAGCTCGAGCCAGGTTCGGATGCTTTGGGAGGACCATAGGAACGACTTGTTCGTCAATGGGTTTGGTAAGACGGGCCTAACTTCACATCCATTAACAACGCCCGCTCACCTTTCGTAGGCCTTCTAATGTCTGCGGGTGGTAGCAAGTGGGTCTGGTGTACGTTTCCTTCTCAACGTGATGCGCCGGCTCTCTAACGCGACCTCATTAAGTCTTGGATCCCCTGGGCGCCATTATCGTACGCACGTTCATGTGTGATTGTGCCTTGTTTTTTTGACATTCCATCATCCCTACAGATTGGCACTGGCATCAGTTGCGCTTGGATCTACAGGGTCTACCAAGAGTTTGAGCTTTTGGCCGGAAAATCCGCCCCTCATGACTTCATTCAGCTCCTGATTTACAAGGCGATGACGTTCAGCAACGAGATTGAAAAGATCGATACCGTTCGCGCGTACCACGTAAGCCGCTCCCCATTCGGAATTTGGTGGACACTTTCTCACAGGATCCCCATGCGTTAGAGTGGCCCAGACTACTTTGTTGAGATCGACATCGTCATGGATGCGAGCACGCCGCTGTGGAAAGCACATGATATTAGCCAACAACTCCAGGACACGATTGAGATCCTTCCCAACGTGGAGCGAGCATTCGTCCATGTTGATCACGAAACGACCCATACCCCCGTAAGCCCACATTCACTGGTGTACTCTCCACTCTGTGGCGACTGTTTTTCCGTGTTCTCACGGTTCACGAACAGGAACACCGTAAAGCTATGTAGGACCGGGTCCATTTAAAATGTACAGATAATCTGTGTCATTGGATTTAACGAATACAACTTTATGTACCGAACCAGCCGTTACCATTAATACATGTGGAGGAGCACAGACTGTTATACATGTCCCGGTTCATCAGGGCCAGATGGGACTTCTGACGTTGACTGGAGCAATTTGTGCATCCTATGATCGTATTCTGCGAGTAGATCCATTCCTGCTGGTGTACTAATGCGAGCTCCGCCTCGGCGTGCGCGCTGACGGCGCGAGGGAATTTCGCCATTGCATGTAGAAGGGGTATAATTCAGGATACCAGGGTTATCCTTCGCCCATGCTCTGATACTGAAGGTGTGGCGTCGGTTTCGGTTCCGTAGACAGGACAGTATCAGGAGGTTTGACTTACTAACTGCGAATTTTCTCACGCTTGAGTGAGAAATGGGAGCGTATGACGTCCTGCCAGCGGGTTCAGTGATGTAATCCCAAGGACTCAGAGATTCAGAGATCCCCACATACCCCCCAGAGCCCATTTAGATGCATATCACCCAGCCAATCTACTATTGCCCAACGAGTGGTCTGCAAGCAAATGTTCCGGTTATAGGTTATACTCTCGCGGCGTTTTGGATTGACACGACCGTTCCCTGGCCTAAAATGTCGGGATTAGGCTTGCACTCCTCGACCGTAACCGGGAACTCACTCATTAAAGTACGGCGCCTCGACGAGGATCATGCTCTGGATACTCACAAGCACCTGCAGCAGTGTCGATTTGCGAGGCTGCCAATTCTCCTCGGCAGATCCCGACCAGGTTCCCAGAAGTGACAAGCAAACCTTTCCGCAGTTATAGAGGTTCGGGTTGAACCTGACCTTCCCACCACCAGTCGTACGGAGATTCATCAATGGGGGCGTATTGGGGTATTGCATCGGCAAAAAGCAATCGAACTCGAAGAGGCCGCCTGCGTACGGTGTATCATCGGGGCCTGCGATCATAATCTTACTGTTCACGCGTGAAACTTGAGCAAGTATCGTGATATCATCGAAAGGGAGAGACGTACATCACATCAGTTCTAACTTCGTCGACTCGAACCCAGACCCCGGGGGGAAGGCCGGTGCCCATGACCGCCAATTCTTTGAGAATATGTAACCTATCTTTCGGGATACGTGTGTTATTGGAGCTAGCCTCGACCATATCCCGATAGTGGAAGGTCCGGTACACAAGTCCCCCAGTGGGCCCGTCTTCAGAGAGCGTGACATACTTGAAGGCCAGCTCCTCGCATTCACGTTCATAGGCCTTGTCGGGCTCCTCGCCGTTCGATGGAGCTTTTCCGGCTTGTTCGTCTGCATTGTTCTCATCCGAGTCCGATATTGTCCCAATGACTGTCAGGCAACGGTCAAGGTCCTCCTTGGCAGCGATGATGTCCCCGCAGAGCGACATTTCCTTGATCCCGGTTTCTCCGATATCACCAGCGATACTTGTCATCCCCGTGAGGTACGCCTCGCATTGTTTCGTGAGTTTCTCGAAGTGGTTATAGAGTGGGGGAGCCCTGACGATACCATCGTCCTCATCTCTTTCCCAGACGACCTCACCATCGCCGCGAATGAAGGAACCTATCCCGCAACTCTTAGTCTTGGACCACCCCCGGGAGACCAACAATCTGATGGTAAGCTCGCAGTCGGCCAATCGTCGTAATAGTCGTAACATTGTCTGGTATGTCTCGTTCCTAGCAATCCAGTCAGCGACGGAATCATTTCTAAGGAGAGCTCCAAGAGTCTCGGGAAGATAAGATAGTTGCAACAAGGCCCCAATCGAGGGGTGTGGAACGAAGTCGAATGGCGCTGGGGAGTCGGCGTAGGGGTCGGGAAGGTAGATCGTCAAGGCGTGAAAGACCCAGTTCGAAGTATCGTCCCAGCCGCGAGCTCCGTCGGAGGTGGTGTTCTTTTTCGTCTTTGACTTCGTCGCTCCGGTGGAACGTCGACCGGCCTTCCCGCCCCGCTTCGGTTTTGTCGCAGTCTTCGCCTTATAAAGAGGCTCCGAATCCACCAACGCGCTCCAGTCTCCCCAGGGGCTAAGACTAGAAGGTTCCGGGGAGAAACCGTCATGTCCCCATCCCCATTCTGAGTCGTCCCAACCATCGAAGTCCAAGCCATATAAATCCATGTCGTCGTCATACCCATCAAAGCCGCCAGACTGTAGCCTGTCAGTTGCATAACCAGTCCCACCAGGGCCAACCGTGGAGGATTTTTTCTTTGAGGCCTTCGTCACGGTACCGTCGACACGTCTCTGGGAGTTGGACAACTCGTTTAGATGGTGAAAATCCAGAATCGCAAGGATCTCAAAAATGGCGATGACTCGAGCACGAGCACAGCACTTGACTGTATCACATTCATCAACCTGGCCACATGGCGAGGCACACAGAACGGGTGACATGCATCCGCGACAGTGGTTGATCCCACAATCCGCGCAGAACATGTGGAGCAACTCTGCAATATTCCGGAGATCTGGTGACATCGCCTGTAACTCCGGGTCAGCTCAATTAGTAGGACGAGTGGCGAACCGCATACAGAACACTGGACGGGTTGAATTGGCCTTTCGCACTGAGAGCACTTTCTTTCACCAAAGAAGAGGTCTCTGAATTGCTCAAGAAGCTGATCAGGTGGATGGATCTCGCTCGACGCCTCGAGCTCAACGGACGTTTCTTTGAGGGAATCGGGTTGGTGATCCGAGGCTGGTAGGGGCGTTTGTTGGCGCGAAACGACGGGTAGGATCGGTGCCTCGTCGTCCGAGATAGATATGACATCGATATCATGCAGCCGACGCGGCGGGTCGTCTGTTTCAGGGAGGGCCCGACCCTTGCCTTTCTGTTTGGCGGTTAGACGGGGTGGCGAGATCTGACGGACGTCGTCGCCGCTGCCGTCCGAGATGAGAATTGGGGTGTGGCCTCTCGAGTGTTTTGCAACGGGGCCGTGGATTGTAACGGACGGTTTACGCTTTCGAGAGTTTGGCATTGTGGTAGAGACGGAAGGAGTGGACGCGGGCGATAATCATTACCTTCCGAATTGGGACGTGTTATAGGTCGAGGCAACAGTCAAACTTACTCACATCCCAACTTACCCTCGCCCCCATCCTCCGTTCCTCGCCCCGCCATCTCCCGCTCCGTCCGCGGTCCCACTGCGAGCCCCGTCCTGCCAGTTCCAACCGCATTTACCTCCCATCCAACCGAACTGCTAGACAGTCTCCGGCCAGAGGACAATTGAACATCAGCGCTCTGCATCAATGGTACCATTCCTGTCTATCATTCCCCCAGGGATCACTCCAGATCTGACACAGTCCCAAACACAGGAGGCCCACCATCAGGACCCGGAGGAGTTGTATGTGAAGCAGGACAGGATTGGTACGAACCCCACACGAATGCGCCTGCGCGCTCACCCACTAATCCGCATGTGACAGGCAAGGGTTCATTTGGAGAGGTCTACAAAGGGTATCGCATCAGTCCGCCCATCCCAAACCCGGCGCGCACTCATAATAATCGGTGTTCAGCTTCGATAAACGGACGGGTAAAACTGTAGCCATCAAGATTATTGACCTCGAAAGCGCAGAAGATGAGATAGAGGATATCCAACAAGAGATTCAGATTCTTTCCCAACTCGATTCTCCACACGTAACCAAGTAAACCGCCTCTTTATCCAACCTACCACCCCAGTAACACCCTCATCACAGATACCATGGCTCGTTTTTGAAGGGTTCTCATTTGTGGATTGTTATGGAGTGCGTGTGCTCACTTCCAGGCTCTGGACACCAGATGACCTTTCGCTTCTATCAAGGTACTGTTCGGGAGGCTCATGCTCAGATCTGGTACGTCTCGCCCCCTTATTCCCATCTATTTCAGACGTTTAACCGAGAAAGATGAAACCCGGAGTCTTCCGTGAAGAGTACATTGCGATCATCGTTCGGGAACTTCTCAAAGGCCTAGAGTACCTTCACCAGGAAGGCAAGCTGCATCGGGATATCAAAGGTGAGCTTCGCATCATCCATGTCACGTTCCTCGCTTATTCATCTCACCAAGCTGCCAATATCCTGCTTTCTGCGAATGGTGACGTCAAGTTGGCCGATTTCGGTGTTTCTGGGCAGTTATCCGGAACACTGTCTGCGAAAAAGAACACATTCGTCGGAACACCGTACTGGATGTCACCTGAAGTTATAAAACAGAGTGGCTATGATCACAAGGCTGACATTTGGAGTTTGGGTATCACGGCAATTGAGCTCGCCAAGGGGGAACCTCCATACGCTGAGTTACACCCAATGAAGGTTTGGTCGGTCGTTCGCGCGGCCAACCGAGGACTAACCTATTTCTGTTCCCTCAGGTCCTGTTCTTGATTCCCAAGAACCCCCCTCCGCAGCTGGATGGGGCATTTTCCAAAACGTTCCGAGAATTTGTAGCTTACTGCCTCCAGCGCGATCCTAAGGATGTCAGTCTAAACTATTCCGGTCACTGCCAGATTTCGCTGACACGATTTCAGCGCCCAACCGCTCGTGATCTCCTGAAACACAAGTTTGTGCGGGTGGCAAAGAAGACGAACTACCTAACCGAACTCATTGAACGACATGAGAGGTGGAAGGCGGAGGGCGGAGATAAGTCCGACGACCGCGAACAGGCTCGCGATTACGACGAGTTTGTAGCGCTGTCTCTCGTTCCGTTTGATCATACTAATATGAGTCTCCACAGTCAAAACAACAGCGACCCGGAAGACCTCTGGGATTTCGGGACTGTCCGCCATGTCGGAGCAACCATCGGTCGCACACAGCACAACCCAGCCACCGATGATCATGGCGGCAGAAACGGCAATATGCCGGGTTACTCTGTGACCCCAACGCCTTCGAATGTTACAGGGACCACAGTATACGATCACAAGCAACCGATAGACCACTCCTCCATTGCCAATAAGGGCGATCACCTGCCTCCCATTCCACCGGTGCCAGCAAAGAAGTACGACGTCGAAGCAACAGTCAAGCACGCCCTGCCGAAAGGTACCGGTACGGCAAGAGCTACGGTCCAGAGGGAACCTTCCGACGAGTACGATGATTACGATGAGGATTTTGTCCATCAGGAAGGGCAGAATGGGAACGGTGACACGGAATTACCGGATACCACAATTTTGGACTCTGTCGTCCTTCCAGCGCTGGCATCGGTATGCTTCTCCTAGCCCAGTTCGGGATTGTGACATCTGATCCGGTATCTTTCCCAGCTGTTCCCGCGAGTATCCACACAAGAGGCGCGAGTAGCCCTGAGTACCTTGCAGCGCGCCTTCACTGAAGCAGAGAGGATCATACCTGGCGTCACCATGGAGCTCGTTCACGAGATAGTTGAGTCGGTGGAACACATCGACGTCGATGATGACCGCAGATGATCTCTAGGAAGTTCATCCCATTGGCGGTTTTCAAGTATTGGCCAAATCTTTCCTACGGATAATACTTAACTCCTACCAATCTCTACGTTGGTCGACTATGCGATTCGATTCTTTTTTTTATCTCACCAAGTATCCCACCCACAATTCTGTACTTGTAATGTCACTCTTCCATCGTATACCTACTCCGAGTACATAATACACATCACAACATTCTAGTCGACAATATAGGTGCTAGCTGAAGAATAGCGTCCTCTAACTAACCGCTACTTCTGGTTTTGATGTCCGTTTCTTCTTCCCTGCCGTCCCCTTCTTCTTCGACCGCGTAACCTTTATTGGGTCAAGGCTCCTTGACCGAGGGATTTCGTCGTCCCCTGCGTCATAGACCGGGAGTGACGCCACAGAAACCGGTGTGGATGTCATCGACTGACGGAGCTCATTTGGATTTGGGTAAGCGGGTTGGGGGACCGGAAATGTTGACGACTTGGCGAATTTCGGCATCTCACCCTCCCTGTCAACCACAAACTCTCGATTTTGATATGTCAGTGATGGAGGATCTTCCCGGAGGAGAGTCTCGGGTTGTACCGGCGCTGCAGTGAAGGTAAAATGAGGTGAACGGTGTATCGACAGTGGGATAGAGCGCACCTGGGGCGACAGGTATAAGATCGTCGAGGCGAATAATAGGAATCGAGTCTATCTCCGAGGAGGTTGACGGTATTGGCTTCTCCATCTCCTTGTCAAAGATGTAATATGGATCATCCTTGAGCCTCTCGATACGTTCCCGTCGTTTCTGAAAATACACCATCGGTATGAGAGATCGGGGAGGTCACGATAAAAGGAACTTGCCCTCTCTCGTTCTGCCTTTTCTTCTTCAGTCTCTGGTGCCGACGTAAGGGCATCCTCCTGGAGGAGTTTGTTTGTAGGTTTTGCCTTAACTTTGCCATTCGCTTCCTTCTGCTTCCCTTTCCTCTTCTTTGGTCTCCGTCCACGTTCCTCCTCTTCCGTAGCAGATGTAGGCACGGCATTTTTAGGAGGGGGGACAATCCATTTATCCAAGTCGAGTCCCTCGGGTATCGGTACGTTTGCCTGGGCTGTTGACGCTACTGGATTTAGCGGATATGCCGATACTAGAGGGTGAATGAGATAAAGGCTCTTCGGGAACCCCGGCTCTGTAGTTCCAGACTCGAAGCCATCAGAATCACTGGCAAAAGCGTAGCTCTCCGTAGGTCGTGGTTTGAACTGTGATAGGTCGGTGTTGATGAATGCGAAAAGTCCTAGAGAGTTCGCCGCCTTTGGCCATTATGAGTGAAATGGACTACCACCGTTACAGGAGTACTCACCCGTTCTTGGACTTCTATGTTTGGATCTGTTGCGAATTCTTGTAGTCTTCCAACAACGTAGTCGACCTGTTGCTTGACCTTTGGAAGGTCGTCGTTGTCCCAGCGCTTTGCAATCTCCACAGCCCAGAAGGCGAAAACTTTTGTTGCGGCATGAATATACACCGCAACAGTCTCAGGGTGTAGTTTGGAAATAGCTGGTTGAAGTAATACGGGCAATAGCTTTTGTGGCTCCGCCAGTTCCCTTAGAAACAATCAATTTTCTGGTAACTACAGTAAACAAGTGCCTCACCCGCAGTATTCACCAGAAATCCAGGCAGCGGCCCATAAAACTTCCGCGCAGCTTCCTTCGTCCGACGCGTTTAGGAGAAATGTGTCGTCGTTCAGTAGCTTTACCATCAGTTTCACGGCATACCTCCGCGCAGCCCTTACACGGCCGACAATGTCTACAAGTTGGTCCCTAATTTGAAGCCCAACATCTACGGAGGCAACGTATGCAAGGTCGACCAATACCGAAAGATACCACTCAAAATCGGTTACGTTGGCGTAGGTATCCTGTGAGCATATCGACAGTATCCTTTGAGCAAGTGTCAGCCGGTATGCACGGGTTCCGGCGAGTGCGCTTGATGTTTGTGCGCCGTGAGGCGACTGCGCGTGTTGCGACAAAGAATGCACTGCTGTGGGAACCGCCGCTACAGAGTCCGGTCTGGCCAGATGCGAGAGGAGCTGCTGGGTAATAGATTGGAGGTTATCACCATCAACCTGGGGATGCAGAGTTAGCCCCAAAGCCACGAGGAGAAGATGGCGACGTGAGGTACCATAGCCGAAACAAGATCCAGAGCTCTCATCCGAATGCTCATATCTTGATCATCAATGCTTGACAAGATCACCTTCTGGTACTCCCCAACGAGGTGTGGATGGCTGGGGACAATCTTGACCATTGCAAGCAGTGCGATGTATTTGACTGGGAATGGTCATCAGGTGGATCGCACAATTACTTTACAGCAAACTTACGGTTTTGATCAGGGTCCTGCAAGAAGGTGGCAAGTTTGGTGACGCAAGTCCTTGCAAGAGCGTCCCCAGAGTGGGGTTGCAACATCCCTCCCACTATGCACGTATGGACGCATTCATAAAGTAAAGATATTGCGGCGGTTGTGTTGATGAGGTCTTTAATCGGCTTTTGAAGTTTATGGACCAGGCGCGGTTCGTGCGGGGTCAAGGCGCCGAACTATGAGTCATTCAGAAATGGTAAGCCACAGGCGAAACTTTGCGAACGTACAAGTTTTATAACTTTGATTAATAGCCAGTTGTTAGAGGAGGTGGTGAGTAGGTGGAACAGCCGAGGAGCTAGTGTGAGGTAACCGGTAGGGTTCTGGCGAACGAGTTCGCAGAGAACATTCACAGTTGCGGACACAACGCCTAATAAACGGTCAGTTGGTTGGGAAAGGCCAGAGTAATTCGCGTGCCTTGGTCAGGGTCGCTCAGCTTCTCCGCTAGACGCGGTAAGGCGAGGGAGACCACGTCGGGATAGTTTGCAATTATCTTGTACAAGGCAAGCACAGCACGTTTCCGGATGGCCGGTCGCGAATGATTAAGCATCCCAATGATCTCTGGATGCAGATCTCGAGCCAAATCCGAGGTTATGAATTGCGAGAGTCCGTTCAGGGTCACCGAGATGTCGTGGGGCGTGCCGCTTAAGTCCTGCAGAATTAAGCAATAGAAAGACCTGCGTTGGGGTAGAACGGCGAACCTTTTTCAACAGGTTGGTTGTCAGCATCAGTACATCCGTATCCTTCGAGAATGACTGTGATGCCGCTAGATAGCCAACGGACTTGAGGTGGAACTTGGGAGAAGACATGACTTCAACAACGTGGAACGAAGCCCAACCCATATCGTAACCAAGCATATCAAGCTAGAACAAGCTTAATGGGATATCAGACATCTTTGAAGCGTAACGCTCACATAGGTGAGTTTCATGATGGCTCCCGCTTTGAGCTCCATGTCCTTGTTCTTGATCTCTTCCCGGATTTCATCCACGGCCTTGTTGATGAACATGGATTCGTCTCGTTTGTTCGCCCGCAGGCCGCGAATGAGGTCTTGTAGGGTCCGTTCCCACATAGTGACAGGGAACTGGGGCTGACGATTCCGCCAACCGTCCTTCAAAGCGTGGAATTGCGAAGGCGAGGGATGGAATGACCCGCACGTGCCCACCGATCGCTCCTTAGACCCGTCAGCCACTTTCTCCCCCGCCCCCGAAGTGAAGCCGTGAGTGTTCATGGGCAGTCCCCTCGCATCTTGACAATGACGTCTTCAATCCGCACAAGCAGATAAGTCTCAGAATCTGGGTCGCGGGATTCGAAGAGGATGAGCACTCTCACTCGAGATGAGTACGGATGATTTCCGTTCACACTGTGCCCAGTCCCTGAAATTACTGCAGCATCGAAATCGCGACCCGTGCTGCGGACCAGTTCACTCGTCTGTACTACTCCACGTACGACTCGCCAACGAGGGTCATGGACCTGCCGAAATTTTACCGTCCTTCGTCTGCGATCACTTGGAATGGCAACCCGTTTGCAGGCGCAGACGGCGTTCGAGACCTGCTGAACGATGTCCCTATAACGAAGCACGAAGTACAGTGTTTTGACTGTCATCCTATTCCAGGTCGGTTTTACCCTTGCTCGTCGTTCGCATGTCATGCATTGATCCAGCCCCCGACAGGAAGTCAACCCCCGAACCTTCTGGTCACTGTTTCTGGTACGGTAACCCACGGCAATCCGGTCAACCCAACAGTCCCTTCAAATAACAACACAAAGTCGAAGAACATCGACGGTCAACCGAGAGTCTTCTCACAAACTTTCGTCCTTGTTCCTGACCCCTCCGCTATCCCAGCGAAAACAGGTGAAGTGGCCAAATACTACATCAGCGCGGATGCCCTTCGGTTTGTTGGCTAAAAGATGCAACTATAACGATGTCGTGAGATCTACTACCTAATAATAATGTACAACAATACAGTAGATAATCAACCAAACGTTTGGCTGGACCTTGCGCTGCGCTTGACCTTCGAGAGACGCCATTCGTCCGGTTTCTCATACTGGAACACCAAGTCAGTACAGCCAAAACCGCAAGGGAGGAACAGGGGCTTGCCTTGTTGAACAACGGCTCAATTTTCTCCTGTTTCTTGCGTTTGCTGATCTTGCTCGAATCCGCAACCTTGAAGAACTGCGGGGCAACTTCAACCAGCCATTTAGGTTCCACTGCGGTCACGTTGTGACAGTACTCCCTCGTCGTCAGGATCAGCTCGTGGTACACCAGCCATTCGGGTGCTCTGTTGAACAGCGCGGACGACGGGTGAATATAGATTGGAGTCCCTTCGACCAAGGTCTTGTACCCCTCTTGCGGGTCTTTCTTAGCGGCATGTCGGAAGAACCCAGAGCAAATCGCTCGTCGCACGAGGTTGTAATCACGGCCAGCCGAGAGGATGTCGTGTTTATACCTAAGGGGTTTAAGCAAAACGCCCACAGCGAAGGCCACAAATGCTTACCTGTCCATGATACCCAAAAGCTGCTTCCGCACATCTTCTGCTCTACGCACACTCCTAGCCTGGATGAAGTTCTCGAAACACCACGGGTTAGAGTAGTTGCTGGCTTTCCACCCATTGTATACGGTCAATAACGTCAGGTGGTCCCCCTCCGGCTGGTTGAATTTAGCCTTCTTGGCATCTGCTTGTCCCTGCTTTTCTTTCGGGCGATAGAAGACCGTGGGGATCGACAACATAGCAACGATAGACAGAATTTCCTCTGAACATCCAAGCTCTACCGAAGCGATTAGCATCTTCGCGAGCGTTGGTTCCAGTGGGAAATCCGCCATCTTGCGTCCCAGTCTAGTCAACAAACCCTCGTCATCGAGAGCGGACAACGCATACAACGACTCGAGGGCAGTTAACATTGTCTGAGCTGGTGGGGGGTCCATGAAATCGAAGCTGAGGAGGTCGTTGATACCCATAGCCTTCAGTAACAGGATCGTATGCGCAAGGTTCGTTCGTTGGATATCGGGGACAGAGGCGGGAAGCATCTCGTTTCGGTAGGCGGCCTCGGTGTAGAGACGGTAGCACTTCCCTGGACCAGTTCTTCCGGCACGGCCAGCTCGTTGACGTGCCTGGGCTTGGGAGATAGGCATCACGACAAGCGAGTCCATACCAAGCCTAGGGTCGTAGGCATTTTGCTTCGAGAAACCAGGGTCGATGACGTAATAGATACCAGGGATCGTCAGACTCGTCTCTGCCACGTTGGTTGCGACAACGACCTTTCGAGCTCCAGGAGGAGTGGGTTCGAACACACGAGATTGGACTTCGGATGGTAGAGCGGAGTAAATGGGGAGGATCATGAGCTCCGGGACCTTCGGGCCAAGTGCCTTCATGCGTTCGTAGAGGATTTCGCAAGCCGTGTCAATTTCTTCTTGACCTGTTAGGAAAAGGAGGACGTCGCCCGGGGGTTCTGATAGGTGGATCTGCATAACAGTGATGAGGGAGGCGTCCAGATAGTCAGTTTCCGGTTCCTTCGTGTAAAGATATTCGACAGGGTACGTCCGACCCGGGATCGAGAAGATAGGACATCCGAAGAAATACTTCGAGAACTTTTCGGCGTCCAGTGTTGCTGAGGTCACGATCAATTTCAGATCTGGCCTGCGTTTCACAGCCTCTAGCGGACCATCAGGAATGGAAATGGGTCGGGGCGGGGTGGCAACACTCACTCTTAAGAAGCCCAAACAAAACGTCAGTGGCGATGGTACGTTCGTGAGCCTCATCAAGCATGACGACGGAGTACCCAGTGACATCCGGGTCAATGACACACTCTCGTTGTAGCATACCATCCGTCATGAATTTGATCTTGGTCTCGGGGCTCGTGCAATCCTCGAAACGGATCGTGTACCCGACTTCCTGGCCCAGCCGACAACCAACTTCTTCTGCCACTCGCTTTGCGACAGACATGGCGGCAACACGACGAGGTTGGGTACAACCAATCTTCCCGTTCTCAGAAAACCCAGCTTCTGCGAGGTACTGGACGATCTGGGTGGTCTTCCCGGACCCTGTGTCTCCAACGACGATCAGGACCTGATGCTGCAAGGCTAATCAGACACGATTTCAGGAAACCGAAATGTGTAGAGTACTTACTTCTCTTATGGCCTCCAACAAAGGATCCCTGAGCTTGTAGATCGGCAGGCTTTTCCGTTGGTCCTGAATACTGAGACTTGTGATCTCTCCAAACGTCGTGGCCTTGGTGAAAGTCGCTTCCTTCCACTTTGGGGCATCGTTTTGACCGCGGCGAAGGTTACTCTTCAGGTCCTGCGCGAAAACCTTGTCCTGTTGCGACGACATCGGATCCAGCCAAGGGGTACTAAAGTCTCGTGCTTCCGAGTCCGCTACCTCGTTTGCTTCTTGTTGCCTCATCTCCTTCCTCTCTTTGGCAAGAGCGGCCCCGGCGAGCGCAGCACGATTCAGAGAACCATCAGGAGCCTTCACGATCTTCACCGGGCTGAGGTCTAGGGTCTTCTTCGTCTGTCCTGCCAAGAAGGGCGGCTCCTCCTCCCGTACTTCAACATCCAGCTCCTCCTCCACTTCGGCACGGACAGCAGGGTTGTTGAAATCCTCATCGAGTTCAGGGTACTCCGAAGCAGGGATGGCGCCGGAGGAAATCAGTTGCTTGATCTCCCAACGTTCCGGGGACGTCAGTCGTTTGGCCGAGCGTTTTGGCTCGTCAACCTTTGCACGAAGCGGAACAGCGTTCGAGCCAGATAGCGAAGCACGAGCAGCCTCCTGTCGCTCAGCCTCCATCTCGGCTTCTGATTTGATTCGAAGGTGGGGAGTAAGATCTCGTCCGGTAATTTGGTCCACGTCCTTCATGGATAGTCCGATCCTGGTTCCGACCACACTCATAACCTTGACCTTGACCGCCTGATTGCGACTGAGAAGGTCCACGGCTGAGTTCGCCCGCGCACCAACTTGAATGTTGGAGACGTGTACCATACCTTCAGTACGTCCCGCAACACCATCGAGGGTTATGAACGCGCCAAACTCCCTGACCGAAGATACACGGCCGGTGTAAACCTTGTAGAGCACTGGTCGTTCGTCTACGGTGGCGTGGCGTCCATCGCGCCTGTGGCCGCGGTCGTAGGAACGCCCGCGGGGGCTTGGGCTACGGCGGCGAGGAGAAAGCGAATGGTCACGTCTTGCGCGTTTTGGTGAGGGTTGGTCGTCCGAAGGGCGCGGTCTAGTCTTCTTCGACGCCGACTCGAACTGAGCCATCATGTCGTCCACCTCTTTCATCACAGCATCCTTCTCCGCGGAAGATGGGGCGGGCTTATCAGCAAGGGCAAGCCCAGGGAATAGCCGTTTCTTCTTCTCCTGCTCATCCAACCCTCCCTCTACATATCCGTTCTCCTTCTGACCATTAAGATCGTCCCCCTTCGGTTGTCGTTTCTTGTGTTTGGGGTGCATCGTGAGGATAAGACGATCTACAGTCTCCACAAATGAGTCGGGGAAGTCGGCACCAGCGCCGGAAAGATTTGCCTTGAAGTCTGCAAGCGTCTTGGCGTCATCGTGGAGGGCAATGACGAACTCGGCCACGGTCTTGTCATTAATTCCGGTGTGGTTTACGACCTCCTGGGTGATTTTGGCGACGAGCGAGAGGAACTCGAGTTGAGTTAAGTCATCGGTCATCCTCGCAGAAGAAGGAAGGGTGAAGCTGGTTCCCGAACGAGGAGGGTCCACGAGGTGTGTTCTCGCTTAGTCATCATCGACTCGATTTCTCACGGGCGCAACTCCTCGCATTGCCAACTCCGTCAGGGTGTACTAGTGAGCTAAGCGATCACCCTAACTGGTCAACCCATCCCCAGTGATCAAGTCTACCATAGCCCTAACGACATGGGAATTCTGGGGAACGAAAAGACTCTGGTTCAAGTGATCGAGCAATTCCCTGTCGAGTAGTCTCCTGGATACGGAGTGAAGTAAGTAAAGGGGAGGTCTGGTCGGCAGAAGAACAATTTACCTCAACTGAGTTGCGAGAACGCCGATCCGTGGTAAAGCCCGCAATTTGATTGCGCTGCCGACAGTCATACCTCCACCAACATGGTTGACGGAGATGGTGCCACCGAGGAGTAAAATGGCATAAATGGGGACCTTTCCTATGTTAATAGAGGGCAAGCAAGCGGAAAGTATATCCTCACCTGTGTGCAGTCTCTCAAATACGTCTTCTTCGTCGCATGCTTTGCAAAATAGCACAAAAACGGAGACTTCCACGCGGCCTCACTGAAGAGGACGGATGCAGGGTGAATGAAAACTCGTTCCTGATTTGAATCGTAAACCCTGAACTCTGCAGCTGAGTTCTCCCGTTGCACCGTCCCTGCGGCGACTTGGTCGAACTTGACCGCAGATTTCGGTAACCGTACTTCTGCAACCTGTGGCCAGAGACCACCGAGGATCACAGACTTGACCAGATTGGTATTCCCACTGTTAGCGTTCAAAGCTGGGTTCGAAATTCCGGCGGACGAATCCACGAATCCACTCTCGGCCAGGTTGAAAAACAAATCCTGTCTCAGCGTTGCAACGTCTCGTACTGTTGACGAGGAGATGAAATTCTACTCGTATGCAGTCAGCAAAGGCGAAGTTCGGTGGAGTAAACGAACGATCAGACCTCTCCACAGAACGTATTAAGGGCAGAATAGGACGCTCCTTCAGAACGTAATTTTGCACAAGCGTCAAATGCTCTGACGTCTGTCAGCAGATCGCTCCCAGCAGTCGCAAATTTTGTTCTGCGGCTGGGGGAGTGGTGTTTGTCAGAACACAGATAATACATTCTGGGGGGAGGGGGGCTCGTACGCAGTAGCTTCATCACGCTTATCCATTGGGTTCAGGAAGAGTGGCTTGGATGAGAGACAAGCCGCCGCTGTCAGGGTAGGTTCCAGACAACGGAATATGGCTCCAAGAATCATCATCTGTCAAAAATTCACGTCTGTGACTTATCTTAACACATGCGGATCGGACCAACCTTGGCAAGTTTTACATCCACCGGGAGCGTTGCCTGGGGAGATATCAGCCGGTGTGTTAGGATGAACAAAACAAATGTACCATCGCACGTCCCAACGCTGTAATTGCATCATCTTCGTTGATAGCGCCGATTTCCTTCAGGAAGTTCCACGAGCTGGAGAGAGCAGCAACCTTGGGGGGGTCAATCGCTCTCCCCAAGAATTCCTAATGTTGCCATCAATAAGGATGCCAGGCGGAGAACAGAGGGAAATACCTGCACATCCTCGTTTTCTCTTGTGGCCTTCACGGACAAACAAACGTTGTTCAAAGAGACACGCAAGATTTCTGGAACAGAGAAGTTCTCCATTGCCCCCTCCTGTTTCCTGGTATACGTCTTGTAGCATATTCCAAGCTGGGTCCGCCCAGCTCGGCCCCTCCGTTGTCGACCAGCGGCTTTCGGGATCCACCTCTCCACCAGGTTCGACAATTGGGTCTCAGGATCGTACTGAACCTCCTTCATCCTCCCAGAGTCAATGATGTACACGATGTCATCGATCGTGATCGACGTCTGTGAAGGGGTTGAGCTGCGACGAGGAAATGAGAACGACTCCCACGTGCCTCTGCTACATTTGTCGAACAAACAATTTTCCATTTCGATGGGTTTGTGCGGAAAACCTTCCTCTGTTCGTCACCAGAAAGGTTTGCATGTAATGGAAGGATGTCCGCCCGCTCGTTCACAACCGCTCCAATGGCTTGCATGCATTGTTTTATTTCTTGCACCCCAGGAAGGAAGACCAAAATACCTCCCTTGGGCTTCTCGTTTATGATATACTTTGTCAGCGCGGCGATAAGCTATTAATGGTCAGTTCCCTCGATATAAATCGCCGAGATATTTGCTGTACCTCGTAGTCGATGCGGTTTGCTCTGATGACTTGGTAGACGGCCTGTATGTCCTCTTCGGAAAGTCCCTGCGACCTGAGGTCATCTTGCTGTTGCTTGAATTGACTCCCGGCCTGGGCTCTACCACCACGAGGTTTGTAACCTATCTCAGGTATGATATGTTCGAGATAGCTGCTCCCCATTAGACATAATTCGTATCCACGCGAACAGAAGAAGCCCTTACATGTCTTCCACGGGGAATGTACGGCCAGTAATACTAATCAATGGTGCTCCGCCAAAGTATTTCACGAAGGTCTCCTGGTTGATTGTGGCAGACATCAGAACAACCTTAAGGTGTTTCGTCTTGCGTAACAGATCTTTCAACTCCAGCAGTAAGAAATCACTATCCATTGATCTCTCGTGAACCTCGTAGAAAGAATTTGAACCCGAGAGTCTGAGAGGATGGCCAGGACATACCTCATCCACAACCACATGCGTGACGCCAGCTAATTTGTCGCCAGAGCCAAGTCTGCGCAAGACTACACCTGTTGTGCAGAAAAGGAGTTTGGTTTTGCTGGTCATTTTACTCTCTCCCCGAATAGCGTATCCCACAGATCCGTCGGACAATCGTTCGTCAGACACACGAGCAGCAACGGCGATGGCCGATAATCGACGAGGTTGGGTAACCAGGATGGAGGCAGAGGACCCTCGTCCATTAGCGATGAGGGAGTCGAGGATGAATTGAGGGACTATCAAGATTTTCAGGTCATCGACTCTGTCCTTGAGAAGTGATACCTACGTTGAGTGGTTTTTCCGGACCCTACTCATGTCGTTGAGTATTTTGGTCCCGTATCACGAGGGTCTGAAACATTACCTGTCTCGCCAACGACAACAACAACTCTACTTTTCTCCAGTGCGCTCAAAAAGTCCTCCCGTGCAGAGAAAGCGGGGAGCCGCTTCCTCGTGGCGAACATGTTTTGGTAGCGTTCACTTGCACAAAGCTTCTCGTAGTCTACTTTGACCTGTCCGTCAGTACGGTCGTCCGCCTTGCGTGAGCGTTGTTCCTTTTTGCTGGACTTGACGAAAGGAGCCTCGTCGAGTTTTCCCACATCAGCACCTGGAGGTTTATGGGGAGTTATATGCTTCAAGACCTCGGAAACGTCGGGTGGACCGTTATCCTCTATGTCGACCCATTCTTCCTCGATGATTCGAAGACATGCGCCAACGAAGGTCTCTCCGTCTTCGACCAATCGCCCCTCATCTGCTGCCTGCAACATACGGGAAAGGATGTGCAGGCGAACGTAAGCAGGTACGGATGGAGAGGAGATGTGGATAGCCGGAGGAGAAATGAGGGTGGAGGTATTGTCGGAAGTGAATATATGCAACGTAAACGGTGAAATAGGTAGCGGGATAGTCGTGCGTCCGGGAGAGATCGTGCCGCCGTATGCGCTGACCTCCATTGGGTCGATGTCTCCCAGCGTAGGGGCGTCCCCCTGGAGAGATCTGGTCTCACCTAACAAGCGCTTTCCGAGCTTGGAAATCAAGGTCTCAGGATGGTCTATTCCAGATGGTGCTGCCACGAGTTCTTCCTTGACAAGGTATAGGGGCCAGCCGCCTTCCTTGACCATCGATTCCTCGAACCATCTCCTTTCGAGACTGTCAGTGCCAGAGTGAGCGTTGGTGATGAACGGGTTTGACGAGTTGTTGGCGGGCATGAACCTCCCCGGGAGGTCCACTTCAGGGGTATGGAGCAAGAGGTATTCAATGCTAGCTTCTAGGGGTGTCAGAGTTGCTGCGAAGTTTGTCGTAAAGGATGAAGGTTCCGAGATAAAGATTACGGCTTTCTGGGATTGGTCTGGTTTGAAACCCAGGGTTTGGAGCTGGTTCACCAGAGCTCTGGCAGCAGATTCATCAATACTTGTGGTTGAGCCTGCCTCGTCAGTATACAATGCCAATGTCTGGGGATGTTATGAGAGCCGGTTCAGGAAAGCGTGATCTGGCGGACCTTTCGGATGGCTTCTTCCACGGCATCTCGCAGGGATGCTGCCATCTTTACCTCGGGGGCATTTATAAATTCTTTGGACACTTGAGGTTGAGCGGTAGATTTTGAGGTCGTGGCTTCTAAGGCGGCCTTTTGCTTGCCAGCCTCTTCTTGCCTCCGCTTCACTGCCCTGTAGGCGGCGAAGGGATCTGATTCGTACATCCACGATTGGTGCGATGGAGCAGCTTTGTGTTCGACTGCGAGTTCGTTCCAGTATTCACGAGGACCAGGAGGTAGAACACGGTTCAACTGAATCCCATTGCAAAACTAGAGACGACAGCGTGTTTGGACCGGTCGGGCGGGAAGCAGGGTGCGGAAAACTAACACGGTAGAGAGCATAAGTAGCACCCCAATGCCGAGCCTCGACAGCAGTCGGACGAGTGTAAGGCGGATGGGGTTCAAGGCGAACGGACTCTGTTTGAGAGGTCTTGGGATTGACGTGGCGCAGGGTGACCACGAAACCGAACTGTTCGCCGATCTTGCGGGCGTCGACCGTTGGTTTCTCCCAGCCATTCTTACGACATCTGGGAAGTGAAGTCAGCCCATGCCTGATCCAGGGAGAACGACGATCGGGAAACACCCGAGACTGGGAAGATCAGCAGACAAGAAAGCGCGCACACCTCTCGTGCAACAAGCTCAGTGGCCACTTCGATCCTGGCGGAAACAAAGACCTCTCTGGATTGGCGTCCTCTGTGGGCGGGGGTGGGGCACTTTTCGAGGAATTTCCTGCATTTCCCGACTTGACGATTCCCTTCCGAGGTGGCATCGATGTTAGGGTTGACGCGTGCACGTGACTGACCGGGAATCTAATCCTGGCAACGGGGAAGAGTGGTTCGATGGCCAGAATGGATTATCGTCAGACATACGTTTTCCCTCTCCCTCTCTCCTTCTGCCCCTGCTATAAATGCTTCCCGCCCACCGCCTGTCCTCCGCTTGAGCTCTCCGCCAGTGGCCCCATCCTGGTTGTGGCGACATCCCCGTTCCCGCCCACCAGCCACCGACCCGCCCGCCTGTTTCGTAAATCATGGCGTTGAGACAGGGAGGAGTGGACTCCGAACCGAACCGAATTTACGAGGTGGCTCCTAAGGCAGTGGCTCCTAGGGCAGTGGCTTCCAATATCATATTCCTCGCCGCCTGGCTCGCTGGGACCGCCGCCTGCTTTCTGGTGTGTACAATCTGCTTATCGGTATCGGTGCTGTACGCTCAAGACCGTCTTGTAGAGTATCCTTGCGACGACCCTGGCGCAGTGCGCTCGGTGGTTCCCCTTTATACTGGGCATCGCTCCCCTCGCAGCATTGCCTGAACGAACTTCCCGCCGTCCCTCACGTCCCAAACCAATAATGACGCGCCCATTGCTCTCCCGTGAAAACGTGGAACGGCACGTGTCCTTCCCCCTCGACTCTCGGACAGGTCGTGATATACCGCAGCCCCACCCGCCTTCTACCGACAATATGACTTGTACAACCGCCTCATTTTCTTCGGGCGATTCAACATTGTGTTCGTCACCGCTGTCGGACCTAGGTGATCTCCCCCCCTTGAAGAACCTCCCCCCATTGTTGTTGGACCCACAGACGCCTGATCAAATCCCGACTGTGAAGCGCCCATGGTCTGCCAACTTCCCAAGTAAAACGAGAAACCCTTTCAAGTTTCGCCGCGTCTCTACTTCATCCGCGCCGTCTCCGACTCCAGAGATCGGCGAAATCCTCCCCGTACCCACATCCATCGGCCAACCCTTGACATCTCCAACTGAGCCGGGCCCCAGGAAACCGTCGCTACTCAAAAGACTGAACATGAAAGGACGGAGGGCACACAGTGTCAGCACGATTACTGGATGTGAGTTCCTGTCTTATTTTCACTCCCTTGCTCCATTTAAACAACCATATTTAGCTCCATCCAGCACACCCACGTCCCCCATGCTGTCGCCGCTGCCCCCCCGCGACACACCGAACAGATCAAAAAGGTCTGCTTCCATGGACGTTCCGACACAAACACTAGGATCTCCTGTATTCGCTCCTCCGTCTCCGCACCAGAGTTCACCCCGACGGATCCTCTTCGGTAGTTTCACGAGAGGGTCGCGAACAATGTCTCCACCACCAGCACCCGCACGAACCCAACCTTATGGGCCTCCTTACAACTGCCCTCTTCCCATTCCACAGCCTCGGCGGTCGAGCGGCACTCGACGACCAACTACCAACACACAAACTTCAGCACCTCTAGAAACCCATAAATCACCATAACAGTAATTTTATCGTTATAATATCATCCAGTCCGCGTCCTGTAAGTGAAGTATTCTTCGACGATGAAACTTATCTGTACTCACGCGGGTATCCCACAGAACGATCATCGAACGCCTTACATTATACTCCAACACATCCAATGCATTTTCCACGATGGCACGATAACATACTCTCCGAAGAGCTGGTTATTCCACAACCCACAATGACTTATCACCATAGATTATATCATCGTTTTGTTCGCTTTGCTTTGCAATAAGATGCATCATCTAGTATCCCAAGCTCGTCATCCATGCACTGCCTTTGCCGCGAGGAACGGGCGAAGTTTTCGAATTATCGATACATGTGAGGTGAAGATGTAAGTAAATGGATCGATGGATCGATAGCAATACAAGCTTTCCATCCAAGGTGACTTGAGAGCCCGAAAAGAAACGCTGCCAAACGCGAGATGGAATCAACGCGAGAAGGGGAATGCCAGACCAGGTAGATACCATTATCGGCGAGGGCCTTGCCGACTCTGAGTCTCTGATGGAAGTCTCGAGCATCGAATATGGGAAATCAGATGCGCACATCATATACAGGAAACTAAGCCGCTGGAAAGTTTGAGCTGTATGCAAGGGTACGCACTTCGCCGGGACCAGAGTTAGTCGCGAGGAGCCGGATTGAACTCCCCTTGATATTCACGGGTCAAGGTAGCGGTCACTCAATCTGGACGGCTTGACGCATCCTAGATACGTGCACTCACCGTTCCCTCGTGTACCTCATGAGACTGGTAGTGCTGCCAAAGAGTAAGCAGGAGCGCAATCGACCATCAACAAGATTCAAGGGCAGTCCCCAGATATAGGGGCCCATTGAAGTCGCTAGTGTCCCCGGTAAATCAGTTCAGGCGTCACTGAGATGTATTGGTTACTCTTTCAGTAAGACGGTAGCGAGAAAATGGCAACCTTGCACCTGTGGAGATCACCACGATTACATGCAGTCCACGAGCTGATTGATGAATATTCGTGGCTCAGGAGCAGAGATATGATGAGGCGATTGCAACCACTGTACGGCAAAATATTTGAGTCGCCGAGAATCCATATGAATAGAAGGGTCGGTCAAGCAGGGTACGGTGCCCGGGCATTACGAGAACACCCCAGCACCCGACCAGCAGGTCTGATTATCGTTTTGTGCTGAGTTGAGACGCGCAATGATCGACGCGTTGGCTGACGCGATAACGCCACGTGTTCCATCTCACTTTGCCCACAGGCTTTTGACACGACTGGGGCCGTTTAACGTCCAGAATCAACAATGGTGTGCATACAACGGCTTTTGCGTCTTTCCAGTAATAACGCGGATGCATATCTAGGTCGTCCTCGCCGCCTCGATATGCACAAAAGGCGGAAAAGGTAGCACCACATCCTCAGAAATCTAATCGACCGCAAACGGTTCCAATGCTAATCTTACATCCACAGCCGTGATTTCTCGCCAATTCCGAGACATGTCGCGGGCTAGGATTGAATCTCTCCTGACCTCCTTCCCAAAACTCATCCCGACGAACACCCAACATACATCCGTGGAAACCGCTGAAGTTCGATACGTCTACCAACCGTTGGAGGAACTTTACATCCTCTTAATCACGAACAAGGCCTCGAACATCCTTCAAGACATTGAGACTCTTCACTTGATTGCCCGCGTCGTGTCTGACATGTGCAGAAATGCAGAAGAACGGGAAATCCTCAAAAACGCATTCGATCTGCTCGGCGCATTCGATGAGATCGTCAGTATGGGCTACCGAGAACAAGTATCGTTGGCCCAAGTGCGCAGCGTACTGGAGATGGAGAGTCACGAGGAAAAGATTCAAGAAATTATTGCCAGGGTCAGTGCCTTGTTTCTTGTGCATAAGAGCACGAAGGATTAAGCCGCTATCACACCCAGAACAAAGAAGCCGAGGCCAAGGAAGAGCTCAAGCGGAGGGCCAAACAGCTTGAGATGCAACGGCGCGAACAACAGCGGCGCGCGGCTTCGGGTTTGGGAGGCGGAAGTGGAAACTTCCTGGGCGGCGGTGCGACTGGTTATGCCCCGGTACCCCAGCGATTCGAGGCCCCTACCCCTCAGCGGGTAGCCTCTCCCCAACCTTCATCTCTCCGCAGCCCCGCTTTCAAGAGCGGCGGCATGAAACTCGGCAGCAAGAAGACAAAACAAGCCGAACTCCTCGACGCTCTCGGAGGAGAACTCGCCGTGGAGGAACAGTCCGTTCCCCCTTCGCCAACCCATGCCCCAGAGCTTGTCACTCCAGCAAAGGACTATACTGACAGCCTCCCTGCAGTCGCGCAGGAAAGGTGACTATGCATTTTGCGTTTCCCATGACGATCCTTTAATTTTTGTCCCCGAAGTGTACACGTTTCCATCAAGGAATCCGTCTCAGTGGATCTCATGCGCGAAGGTGGCGTTAATTCGTTAGAGGTTAAGGGTGACATGAACCTCCATGTGTCGGATGATACCCTCGCGCGCATTCGTCTCGCGGTGGCTCCTCCCCCGTCTGGTATCGGAGCCGAGGTTCAGTTCAAACAACACCCGAATGTTGTCAAGTTCCAGGCTCAGAAGGAACGTATCGTTGCCCTTAAGGATCCTACCCGCGGGTTCCCCGTGAACCAGCCTCTTGGTGTTCTCAAGTGGAGATACTCAGGCAAGGACGAAACCTACGTTCCGCTCTCGAGTACGTCCTTCTGCCTCTGCGCGCCCCTTCTTGCTTCGGTAGTGACACGGTATGCACAGTCAACTGTTGGCCATCAACATCAAACGATGGGACATGCGAAGTCAACATCGAGTACGAACTCGAGAACGAATCCCTGTCAATACACTCCCTTGTCATTTCCATTCCTCTCCCGTGAGTAAACTCCAGATTTCAACTGCAGGACTTGGGCTGATTTAGTTTCGTGCTTGTAGGGCTGGCTCGTACCCAACGGTCTCATCCCACACCGGGGAGTGGTCACTCGACCCCTCCTCACATTCGTTGGATTGGTCTACCGCCCTAGTCAACGTGGATGATCGTTCTGGTTCGTTGGAATTTTCCGTTGGCGGTGATGATGCTGGTGCTTTCTTCCCCGTAAAAGCTTCCTTTGTTGCTCAGGGAAGCCTCGCCGGGGTATCGGTCGCCTCGATTGATCTGATTGACGGTGGTGCTGTTACATTCTCACAAGAGGCTGTCCTATCCGTCGACAACTATGTAGTCTCTGGTTAGATAACGGCAGATTAGACAATCATGTGCTACACGAATGCCAGGAGTATAGAAAGTCCAAAAAAAAACTCAATGGATAGAAAGGGAAAGAGAAGAAGAAAAAACATGACAGGTCCGTGCGCATTGAAACGTGGGGGAGGTGTAAGATTGTAAATCAAGTTGTTCTCAAGTTGTGCATCGAACCCAACAAGTCTCCCGTCGAGGAGTTCCGAGTGTTCGTCCCGCTCCCGTAGAACGTGTTCGGTCGGCCGGGCGTTCGACGCACGGATCCGAATTCATTCGGCGTGAGATGATTCCCTGCGATGCCGCGAGAATGCGAGGATGCGCTTGTATTGATATCGCCGCTTGCGTATATACCGTATGCGGAGAAAACCGGCAGTGAGTCGTGTGTGGGGATGCTCATTGGTCCAGGGCTCCGGCTACGAGCGCGGAGAGCGTTTACTTCCAGATTCCTCCCCCCGCGAGGTATCGAGGGGATTGGGGCCTTCGTATTATCCCTGTCAATCAGCATCTGCAAAGCTAAAAGGCAGGAGAATGCGTCATTTCCGGAATTATGGAAGCTCCAACGGGCGTCAACCCCCAAGGAGGTTAATGCGGCGGGAAGGGAGATTACGGTCTTCGGAGCTCGCGGTTTTCCATATGAGTCAACCATCGGACCACGATGGCCACCCAAAAACAACTCTCGCTCAAAGGATGCAGTATCGATTACGTGCATATTGGCCGGAACCTCTGGGTCGGTGTCAGCCTCTGATAACAAAAAGGAGCTGGGGTCAAAACAACTGACTTATACCCATTTCGGCCATGCGCTTGAGATCACCGTGAGCACCATGGGCGACGAGGACCAGGTCGTTGGCCCTGGTGTCAGAGTTGGGCGAGCTGAGGCTGCTGAAGGGACGTAAGACCTCAGAATTGGCTCGTCGAAGCAACTGGAGTACCTGATTACCGCCTGTATTATCACCGGCAATTTGGCCTTGGGTACTACTTGCGTGGAACCGAACTGTGGTGGTTCAGGACTTGGTAGAGTGTGATAATGACTGTGCTTACGGCGTACTAGAGAAGGTTGTTAGCGGTTCACACACCCGAAGGTGGATTGCGTACCTCCCAGGGAAACGTAGGGCAATGCTTATTCTGGACGTTAGTATACTCTTGTACTACGTAGTGTCCTCGTCTGTGGGGACCCGGTGAGGCTACCAGCGAAACCCCTTAATTACGGATTGACCCACCGATAGTTGTCATTCGGATCCGGAGGCCAAATACCAAACCTATCCGGAGGAAGGTATTAGTCATATTGTATCGTGGGAGAAGGCTGCGTGCCACTGACATATCCAAGGGGCCGCACCGTACAGCGGCATAACCCCACTCAAGGCAAGAGGAAGTATTTCGTTCAGACCACTCAAAGTCAATTGCGAGGAAAGTCTTTTCCCTGCTGTTCCAGAGCTGTTGGATAAACTTGGGCTCTCCGGCCCTGATCCTCGTCTTGAGAGAGACCAGCGCAGCACCTGAGAGCGTGGAATGTGCTTTGCGGTACGCCAGCATGTCTGAGATGGTCCGCAGTGGTCTAGTGCTCGTCTCGTACGGGGTGATCCTGAGGAAGTTATCTAGAAGAGGTAGTGTCTCGCCAAAGCTTGAGATGACGCGTTAACCACACGATCCTGTATTGGAATGTTTCCGCCACCCACCGTGTCCTTATCATCTTGATGAAAGACTGGATATGGGACAGCTTAGTAACAATGTGGGCTTTCGAGCTCCATGTATCGGTGATAACGATGATGGGCCACGAACAGCTGAGAAACAGCTCGAAGGTTTCGAAAAGATGCCCCCACGTTTTCTCATACCTACAACGAAGCTCTAGTGCTCTCCGCGAGTTGTGACAACAAGGTGCGTACCATAAGATGTTGTGTATTTGGAAATGCGACATGTAGGCGGAGTGGACCTGCACATAAGTGATAAAAACGTGGGGTTCCTGTCGTTAAACGGCCACTAACCGACTGAAGATCATACTCCCAGCCCCTGGGGTCCACAAGCGTAAAGTCAGACATTTTGGTGTACAGAGCCAGCAGAGAGACGGTGAAGAAACAGAGTTGAGCTGTCAATCACCACCGTGTCACCACCACAAAGGGCGTCCTGTTATAATTAAGTCTCGGAAAGGGGTCCGGATCAAATTTACCGGAAGCGGGTGCTCGTCCGGGGTTGGGAAGGAAGCGTACAGTACGGCATTGGACACGAACGTGTTCACTACGTCTGAGTGTGTGTCAGTGTCGGGGTGGGTTTGCACTAGGGTGGAAAATCCAAGATCTGATTCCCGAGGCCGGACCAAAGCTTCGCCAACTCCATGTTTATCACGTGAAGCCCTGCCCTAAAGTGCTGTACAGCACAGGTCCCACGTCCTCTCATCTGTCCTGCCATCCTCTCCAAACCGATACAGAGCATCGTCAGGATGCAGATTTTCGTAAAGACCCTCACGGGCAAGACCATCACTCTCGAGGTCGAGTCCTCCGACACCATCGACAATGTCAAGGCCAAGATCCAGGACAAAGAAGGGTTAGTAGCCGCCTCGAAGGACAGCTCGTGGTTGTGGCTGAAATCTCACCTCCTCCCGGATAGTATCCCCCCTGACCAGCAACGTCTGATCTTTGCCGGAAAGCAGTTAGAAGATGGCCGCACCCTTTCGGATTAGTGAGCCGCACGAGATTTTGTTACAAATTAATGCTGATATTCCCGTCAAGCAATATCCAGAAGGAGTCCACCCTTCACTTGGTGCTCCGGTCAGTATCTCCACTTTCCGCAGTTCGACCCTATTAATGCCGCTCCCACCGTTTCGCAGTCTCCGTGGTGGTATCATCGAGCCTTCACTGAAGGTCCTGGCTTCCAAATACAACTGCGATAAGCAGATCTGCCGCAAGTGCTACGCCCGTCTCCCCCCTCGTGCCACCAACTGCAGGAAACGCTCCTGTGGACACTCATCACAGCTCCGCCCGTACGTGTATCCGATCGTTTGTTCGGCTCGAGATCCTGACCATCCCGCAGAAAGAAGAAGTTAAAATAGTCTACTCCCTTATGGTACTAGGTGCTTCTGGGAGCGCCGTAGTGTTGTGTATTCTTCTGACCTGTTTTGTCGCAAATGGGACTATACAATACATCTCAAGTTTGACTTGACTGGAGGGGATCGTTCGATTTTGGGGCCTCTGCCGTCGCGTGACTACCCGAGTAACGTTTGACCGTGACCACATTGACGCCACTTTTCCTCAGTCTCTTACGCCGGTATTCAACATGCTGCGTTCGCAACTAGCCGCCTTCCTGCTATTCCCATTGTTCTCCTCAGCCCTTGTTAACGAACAGACAGTCATGGGTCAAGCAGAGACCCCCGTTTCCCACACAACACAAACCCTCGCCGATTTACTTACGATTGAACCCTCGGCGTCCATCTTTTACGACTACGCCAGAGGAATCGGCCTCGGCAACAAACTCAACGACAAGTCTTCCATGATCACAGTTTTGGTCCCAAGGAATAAGGCTGTAATGAAATTGGCCAAGAAACCGTAAGAGCACTCTCTGTTGAATCCGAAACGGACCCCATCTTGCTTACACGCTCCGAAGGCATCAAGACAAGGAACGGCTGCATGAGGGCGTTATTCTTACGGAAGAGGATATGTACACCAGATCGCAGAAGAACGTCGAGCGGTGGATCTCTGCTCACATGATTCCTGTACGTCGATCGCTCGCATTTATTCAATGCCTCGCGGACATTTGACTTTTCTCCACGCATGGGCACCAGACCTATCCGATCGATTTTAACTCCCAAACGTATCCTACCCTACTCGATGGCACTTCCGTGAAGTTCGACGTGGTCAAAGGTGACCCGAACGCTCCGGAGTGGTCCAACGTGTTGGTCAACGGGGACATCCACATCGTGGGGTCCAAAGAGGTCCGGATCTCCTTCCGATATCGCCCCGGCAGCTGCTGATCGACGTGTTGTACAGGCTAGCAATGGGGTCTATTATCTCATTGACGGTGTGATTGAAACCAACTGAGCTGTTGACCTTGCGCCTTTCGACCATGTGTACTGGCTTCGCTTGTACGATATTAACCCCTATTTCCCTCACAATCTACGTTCATGCCCACCCAACACGTGGGACAGCTTTGAAACGTGTTATGGGTGACTTGCTGCGTTTTGTTGCTTCACGATGGTCACTCCATGGTCTGCTCTACCTTATCGCCGGGGATCATCCGAACATCCTGAAATGTGAAGTGCTCCAAGCCGGAACCTATTGCAATACGCCTGGCACCGGATCGCCCGCCAGTACTTACGCAAGATCGGACCGACCAGGCGGTTCTTCTGCCTCGACGGCGTTGCTGTTTTGGGACTATTCGTACCGAGCGCGGGCCCTCCCTGTTAGGCCTTTCATTTGGAGGGATTGCGAGTTATCAGGCTATCGTCTCGTCAGCTGGACAATACGGTTGTCGTGACCACCTTGTGGTGTGTCACTTTGACGTTCCAGAGGCCGCTCGTTCCACCGTCAGCTGGTCCGAGGTGCGAGGCCTTGGTCCCTTGATTGACCACACGCGCCAAACAGTGGGGCCGGAGACCCTCGATCTACCGATCTACAATCTCGCTGCTCAGAATGAAGGCGGCCCCGATCCAGGTCACTGGACGTCAGAAGGACATCCGACTAGCCCAAAGCTCCTCTCGTGGGTGTAGCCCAACCTAAGCGTTCATTCTCTCATTTGCGAGTGGGTTCAGGGCATCTGCATCATCCACGAGTTAAGCAAAACTTTTGGGGGACGAGGCTGGACCCCCTACGACAGGTTGTTCTCCATTAAGACCCCAGGACAGGAAGTTGTCCCGCTCCGGAAGCTCGCTTCCTTGTGTCATGGCGCTACTGATTCCAAAGCACAGATACCCTGGGGTTGGTTATCCGTGAACGCTCTCGCATCTGATCATGGATCGATCGTACTAGGTGATTGGCCCTCATGGCATCTCATCTTGCCCTCGTATAGATTAAAATATTTAGATCCAAAACCCCACGTATCGGGGACAGGGATTGGACAAGCGACGCCGCCCTGAACACACATCGTGAAATTGCCAGTTACTTGAATGTCGCATTCATTTCAAAAGCTTGTATAGGATCGCCCGATACGGCAAGTTTGGCGTGTTGGCCGCTGAGCTAGATAATATTATATCCGTCGTAGAGGGGGGTAAGGGGCCGGGGTTCGCGCTGTCGAGGACCCGACAGAGCGGTTGGGGTCTCTCTGCCTTCCGTAAAAGACCTCGAATAACGATTTGTAGGCGGATGCAACCTTATGTATGGATAGCCACAGTTTTGACCGCATCTTTTTTTCCTTCCTCGCGAATTGTGTGTACACAGTTGATCATGATCAGCGGAGAAGAGATTTCGTTGATGTGGTGTGTGTAACATCACGAAATGGGTGAGTTTTTCCTCTTTGATTATGCAATATTTCGTGGCACTGCGGGCCGTTTAAACGGAACGCGACAGCACGAATGCTGTAACGGCGTGAGGGACGGAAGTAGTGGCCTGTTGTGGGCAAACGGACGCGGTGTTCAGCCGCCAACCGGACGGTGTTGCGGTGTCAGTGTGGGGGGGCCAGCCCGCCACCTTGGCCGAGGTCGGAACTAAGACGTTAGTACGTTATCTCGTCTCCATGCCAGGACTTCGCTTCGGTTCTCGAGGCAGGTTTTTTTGGATGTCTCTTCACCGAGAATCGGGTGTAGGGGGGTGGGACGCGCGCGCAGCGGCGTCTCTTCTTGATATCTCTCTTCATTCGCTGTCTTTACTTACGACAGGCGATGGTCTGGATCGTCGAGGAACGCAAACGCCGCGAGCTCCATTCCGTCCTGGAAAACTCCGGTTACGACAATAGATGTTCCACTTCTCGATCCAACGCAATCCGCAGGACCGAAAGATATGTTTTCATTTGGCTCTTCGGGTCGCCCGCTGCGTTGGGAAGCGTCCTACGGGCTCGCGCCCTCCCAAGACATCCGAATCCGAAGTAGACCATCATCCAGTGTTCCAACGCCAGCGTAGTGCGAGAACCCATCCTCGCTGGCAATTCGTCGGAAGTTCTTTTGAACACACGATGACTGGCCGACAGCCTCTGAATTGGGACCGGCTGCAAAGCTCAAGAAGACCACCGGGGTCCTAGGTATACTGCAGGAACCCCGCCGCGAACGAGCGGAGCCCAAGCAAGAAGGTTTTCCCGATTGCGTGTACTCTCCCTTGCTCTTCGGGTGCAGACAAAACGGATACGCCAAACTCTGTTTCTTATCTCCAAGTGCAGAAACGGTTTACAGCATCCCGGATCGCGGACGAGAAAAACGCACACGGCGCCTTCCCCTCCCTCTCCTCTTCCGCACCCGCGCGTTGTACCTGTACCGATTACGGCACGGAGACTGGTCTGGAATCCAACGACACTGGATCCGGCGCGCTCAGTTGCATCATCCTTCCCCTCTCGTTTTTCGCTTTTGTCACTTTCCAACAAATGCAGGGACGGAACATGGTAATAACCCCCTCCGCTAAACCTGTCTCGTTCATGTGCTGTACGGCATGCGATGATACCTCCTTACACGGGAGCTCGTGATACCGGCCTATGATGCCATGATACACCGCGAACGATATACATATAAAGTAGAAAAAACACACGTTCAGGTGACGAACGTGGAAGGTTTGCAAACACGCGCTCTTTTGAAAACTATGCTTGATTGCGGGGTCCCTCAAGATACCGGTGTTTTCCCCATATTGTCACCTGCTCTCCACGAGTTGGTGCTGCGATGGCGTTCTGTTTGGGGACTTCTCGGGGCCCCACTTGTATGATATCCAACATCTGCATCACCCCTCAGGCTCCCCTCACTGTCCGTTATCTCATTTGCCGCGCCGACCGGACGCGCGCGCCTGTGGAGGCGCTGTGTGTTGTGTGTCACGGATTGCGTGCGCGGCGTCGTCTGGAACCTTCCTGGGGATCAGGCAGGACATCGCTCCCACTTTCTCGCATGAAGTAAAAAGGACGACGACGATGATAACGTAGTACGTACTACGCAGTCGGTCGCGACCTAGTGGTCCCACCACCCTCCCACCAACCTTCGTATCGCTCGCTCCATTGTCCAATCCTGTGGCGATGTTTGTATAGGTCCCGGATTTGTGGGCTCCTTCCAAGTCGCCGAAATTATGTACGAGACCAAATGGAATTACACCATTTTCCTCCCTCTCTTCGTGGACAGTGGACGTTTCTTGGTAGTTGTGGCCCACGTTGATGGCGGGGTGAAACGTATCTCCTGACGTGAAAGCGTTTGGGAACTCTACAGAGGCAAATAGTTTCACTTTAACCTTTTCGTGGTGTGTCTGAAGCGTGACGAGACCATGGTCAAGCGATAGCTCCCCGGTCGGTCACTGGGTCCTGGGAGTATCATGATAGTTGCCTATCTATAATAATGTAGAGAGACCGCAGATAATGACAACTGAATTGGGTGGAGGGTTCAAAAGGCACGAGTGGGTGACCTCGAAGTAGCATCAACGGAAGATCAAAGATAGCGGAGGAAGTGGGGTCAAGATAGGCCCAAAGAGAACGAGCTGATTTCGGATTGACTGGACCAACAAGACAGGGGCACACGACAAGCAATTTCGATGAGGATGGTAACTCGAGACAAGACTTCCAAGCGAGAGGGGGATGAGAGTCGAGTGAGGGGAACGGAAAGCACTTCTAGCAATACACGCAAATGATTACGACGGGGGGCTACGAAAAAGTCAAAGGAAGAGAAAGGCAGGATACATACTTCGTGTATACATACAAAAGGGTGGACGATGCAAAGCTCAAACAAAAAGCATGTCTATGGTGGAAAAGCGTGATTAAGAGACAGCGAAAGAGAAAAGAAGCATGAAAACCCGTGGAAAAACTACTAAACCAAGAAGACGAAGATGCGAACAAGGTTTGATCATGCTGAGAGGTTGCAAGGGGGGATTGGTACACCGGATTCATCCTTTCGTTTTCCGAGGCTAAAGGGGCCCTCCATCGGCACACTGTGGATGTTGGACGTCCTGGCACGCCACGTTCCGACAAAGTTCTTGCCACCATGGATGTAACCACGGAAGATGTACACGTTGGTCTCTGGGTTAGACTTCGGGACACGTACAAGGGAGATGAGGCCATCCCAAGGCCGAACACGACCGTAGAAGTAGTAGTGCTGCCAGGCTTGACCATGATGAGGGAGGGTCTGAGAGAACGCCGTCAGCACGAGGCGCGAGAAGCAAAAACGATGGACAAACCTCTCCGGTGATAACGATATCGTGGATGCCGGTGCAGACCGTCTCGATGAACTCCTCCGGGATCTCAGAGTATTCGTCGTACTCCGACTCGGTGTCGGCGTCACCGTCAACGTCCATAGAGTCGTCCCATGGCATACCGCAGTCCTCGTCCTGTTGCTGAAAGTTGCGTTCTCTAACGCGATCCATCATGGCTTCCTCGGCGGCACCGATCCTGGCACAGCAGATATCGCAGGTGTCCTCGGAGTGCGAGTTCGGACGCCCCGGTTGATAAGTCTCGTATGTAGCGAGAGTGCGACCATAGTGATCCTGAACCTCAAGCTTACGCTTCGGGAGACGTAAGGATAGGAGAATGGAGAGGTTACGAACAGGACTCACGCTATCCTCCCTGAACTTGGTACCACTAGGAAGCCAGCCGTTCCTGACGCCCTCGTCGAATAACCGGTCTGCATCGTCGCCAACGGGAACTTCTACGGCCCGGGCAGGACGGATGCAATGGTGTTCGCGCAACCGGACCATGACGGGGACTGTGGTTACGAAAGGAAAGCTCTCACCGAAACTGGCGGGGAGAGTGAGGTTGTTGGCGAGGCGGAAGTAGCTAGCCTCATCGGGCATGAGCATCCGGCCGTGCCAGAGCCCGTTGAGGACACCGTAGTTGTGGACGGCGCGTTTGTAAGGGGAGTTATTCCAAGGGTCAGTGCAGCTGATCAGCCTTGTCCAGTCAGGGTCCCACTTCGAGCTTATAGACTTGAGAGACGGGAGCCAAGTAGAAGAGGCTTCGACATTGAGTTCATGTTGGGTAAGACCCTCCTTCCAAGCGTCCCAGTTGCCTTTGTCCACGAACTGGGAGCCGCGATAGCGATTGAACTCCACGATATCGGCTTGGGTCGGGAAGATCCCGGTCCTGTTTTGTGCGAGGGCGGTGGCCCGGTCGACGATAAGGGTTGGGGGTACTTGGATTGGCTGGACCTCTCTGCGTGCCAAGTAGAGGAGTTTTGCGGCGACAGTAATGAGGGGATGCGAGAGGGATATTGTGTCAGTAAAGTGGGGAATATGAGAAACAACGTCTTCCTGTCTGCGGTATAGCGGCCAGATACCATGAGGGGTGAGGAGAGAAAAGGGCAGCTGGTTTTTTGTAGCGTGATGAAGAGGGAAATTGAAGTGGTTGTCGGGGGCGTGGAACGACGGGTATCGTGTAGGGAGGAGGATATATGGTCGCAAGAGATCGAGGATCTTCTTTCGTTTATGGTTTGGGTTGTAGTCGGGGTCTTGCCTCTGCTCGGCCTCTTCCCTTGCCTCGGCCTCTTCTCTGAACTCGGCCGTTAGCCGTTCTGGGACGGCAAGATGAGTGTGGGAAGGAGAGGTGAAAGGTGAAGATACCGTACCGAGGTCAGTGGTAAACCACATGAGCCACAAGGCGAGGGCGTTAATTGTAGATTCCGCAGGCCACTGATTGGTGGACTCTCTCCCCTCCCACAAACGTTCGAGGACGAAATGTTCAACATAGTCGGCGAGGCCGGCGGCAGCCAGCTGGCGCTCGTTTCTTCCGTCGTTTTCGGTCATCATGATGAACGCCATCCAGAAGTCTTCGAGGACGGTGGGGGAATATATGTCGGCTCTCCGGATGTGTTTTAGGACGCGGCAGTACCGGACGAGTTGGTCGGTGAGATTCGAGGAATACAAGGCGGAGGCACCGAAACGGCGGAGGGGGGCGGAGGTGTCGAACCTTGCCTTGAAGATGTCGGCGTAAAGGTCGTGATTGGATGCACGGGAGAGAGCGTGGTGGAGGTATCTACATGTCTGAAGGAGGGGGATGAGGTGGTGCGGATTTGAGGTGGGGTGGGTGAGAGCGAGCTCAAAGGCGATGCGGAGGAGGATGTCGTGGGGGAGGATGCACAACATGTCCTTTGGCTGGAGGAAGGGTGGACGGGTGATTAGGGCATCGGGATCGAGAGGGGGGGAGGTAATATAAGGAGAAGAATATTGGAATATTTTTTGATCACCGCCTGTCTTAGTCGGAATGCGACGAGTACCATACTCCCTCTTCTCACTTGGTCCATCTCGTAACAGTCCTATCTTTGAGGGTTTGCGTGCGAACATCAGCCGTTAGACGTAAACAGCTCCGGGCCTCGTATTGCCTCGACGGCGGTGGTCTATCTCCCGAGATTCTCTGTTATCTCCTGGGGCTTCCGTCCGCTTATCCTCCCTCTCTGCGACTCTGTCGTTGGCGAGTGGGTGTGCCCCGTGCTTCGGTCGGCCTGTCGGATCCTCACCGCGGCAGGAATAGGCTGAGGGATGTTCATCCCACCATCATCAAACATCATATCACAACCGATGGCTTTCAATTGCCGCCGCCGAACGCTGGGGTCCGTCATAGAGCTTGCATCTGATTCTCGACCCCCTCTCGCCCTCCGTCGCCGTCCCCTCCCCAATGCCGCCTCCGCTCTGGGAACCGCCACCCCCGCGTCTCTCCATTGTTGTTCCCGCCTCTGCACTTTGACGAACGGTCTTTGGCCATTTCAACTCGCTTTGTAACGCATGTACTCTATCAATCGACGGATGTATGATCTCCCTCCTCCCGTCCGCCGCCCCGTCGGATAAGAACGTGCGCCAGACGTACGGGACGTTACCCAAGGCTGCAGCGAGCAGGACGGTTCTCTGGAGACGTCCTTCCCAGACTCTTGTTCTAGAAAACAGCGGAGTCGCGAGTCGAGGCCGAGCATGAACGTTGCTGCTGAGTTTCAATATCCGCGAGGTTTTCTAAATCAAATTCGCAGCGGCCCAAATAACCGGACGCTGCTTCGACGACACACAACACCATGCTACGTGCGTTTACGAAATGGGGTCGCAACGACACAGGCCGCCAGCCGGACGTACAGATAAAGCACGAGCAATTTCCGCCGGTGGTCGTAGAACCACCGGACGTACGGCACAGGTGACAGAGGAGGATCCCGTCAGAAAATACCTGACGATAGACGACACAACGAGCTTTTCCATACTCGGCCGCGGTTCTTACGGGGAGACGCCCGCGTTCGGCGCCTAAGCGTCGTCTCCCCTTTGAGCCACCAGATTGGCTTGTTTGGTAATTATTATTTGATCTTCCGAACCGAGTGTCGTCGCTCTCTCTGGCGAACCATTTTGAGTTCGAGCCTCGGTTTACCTCGCTGTGTGCGCGGGTCACCATAGGATTCGCAAGCCCGGGACCACAAGGAGATGGGGCCACCCAGTCAGCTGAGAATCCGAGGGATTGGTGTGTTCCGACTTCCGTTGCGACGTGACCTCAAGGTGGCTCGGATCGCGGCGGGAAAGCTTATTTCGAGATCCGAGCGGACGCTCCAGCAAACCGACAAACAGACGACCAAACAAACAAAAACATTTCGTGACCCAGGCCCACACAATCCCCACGCCTGGCACACATACACCTCTTCCCTTCATCCGCCCCCGCCTCCTTCCTTGAGCTACCGCAGAGGGGAACAATGCGTGCTATATGAACTGCCCACGAACGCCCCGATGAACTCGCAACGAGGTAGCGATCTGCGTCTGCTCGCTCTGTCCTGGCTGACAGTGCGATCAGAGAATGGACAGGCTATGGCTCGGCACTCCTCTTTACGTCCCATGTTCCGCGCCCTATTCAGGCACACGAGGACCCCGACTGTTGGCGTGTCAGCTCGATAGATGCGCGGTGGAGGTGGACAAAGCAAAGTCGAAAAAAGGTCCAAAACTATTCAAGCGGCGAAAAGGGCGGGCTTACTTCGGTGTGCGGGCGAGTGCCCAGTGCCTTTCAAGCCCAAAGGAGTGCCAAGAGATGGTATCTTTCCTTACCCTTCCGCGTCCGGATATCTATTTATCACAGTCCGTCTCACAGGACCGGAAACGACACAAACCGTTCTGTAAGCGGACGCCACATCGCCAACACAGAACGCGTGTCTCCTCCGGAGCACATCAGCCTCGACGCACTCCGAAGACGGGCCCAGAACACCTCGACACGGTCTTAGGGGAGGAGAGGACCCTTCGAGTATCCTCCAGTCCGCTGGGGCCGCAGACGATGGGAGAACTCGGGAAGGCTGCCAAGGACGTACCAAGCCCGCCTAGGATCACTTGCGGTTACATTTTTCACTACCGTTAATACCTCCCGATCTACGTCAACGTTTTGCATTGCTCCTCAACCAGTTCCGATCCGTATATCGGGTGACTGTACACACGATCCGAGATGAATACCAAAGGACTTGTAAGGGAACTGTCAGGACCCCGTCCGTCGCGTTGGGTCACGGGCAGCGCGGGTCTCAGCTTGGACGCTTGTACGACGTTTAGAGACATTTACGGATAGTCACCCATTATTTCGTCTTGAATTCTATGAGATCTGTCGCGCCTCGCATCATGGTCGGGTGGGTGAATATCCATAAGGCTACACCGAACTCTTAGGGATGTTGCGGGGGCGCCGACCGCTCTGTCGGGTCGCGGGCAGCGCGAATCCCGGCTACCGGTACGATTCTACGACGTTTGGAGATATCTCTAGCCTCACCCAGCCGCTGCCTTTCATTGAGCCGCTCAAAGCCCTGGCTCCAACTCTTGTCGGTCCACGCGATCCAATGAGGGCGCGGGGTAGATCGAAGCTGTGCATCACGCGCGGGTGACACAGAAACTTACGATCTTGGATATCCCTCCCCATCTCACCCGCCTCAATCAGGATGCCCAAGCCGTCGGTGCACGTAGAGGTTACGAAAATCGATGGGTCATATCCCGGCCTCGATGACCTAGACCAAAATCTCATAAACCACGTTTCCTTCCGTCTGGGGACGTACCTGAGCTACAGCACCAACGACGACGATATCCAGGCTATCCCGCAAATGATGTCCAAATCAGCCCACTACGTACAACACGAAGTGCCCACCGATGTGTTGCGGACCCGTGACGACTACCAATCGACCTTGGAACTCGCCACAAGGTAGCTAATGTCGTACATGTTTACCCATTCCGATCTGACAACGAGACCAGAGAGTGGACGGGATACGGCGCGTCGCAGGATCGAGACTCGGCACTCGAGAAGTGGACCTCCCTCGCGTCCTCCGCGCCGGACGTTCCGCGTCGTATTAAAGCGCAGGCGCATTCCTGTCTCGCTGCAGTCTGGTTTGATCGAGCCACCGAAGACTCCGAACGCTGGAACATCGACTCGCTCTACCGTGCGGGAAGCAACGCGGATGAAGCCATATCGTTGGGGCTCATTAGTCCGGCGGCGCTGAGGGCCGGGTTTTCCATCGAGAGCCAGGGCTTTCGAAGACCCGAGGACAATCGATTCCCTGGGCTGAGCACGGAAAGATTTGAGCGATTAAGTGAACTCTGGGAGGCGATTGATATGCGCATGGCCGAGGTGAACAAGGCGGCGGCCAAGAGGGATGCAAAGGTATCCAAGGCCCCGCTTAAGTATGTGTGCGCCGCAGATGATTGCGGGATTCAAGCGACGAAAAAATCCGGCCTCCTTCGGTGTGCGGGAAAGTGTCCGGTGGTGTATAAACCCTCCTACTGCTCGAAAGAGTGCCAGAAAATGGTGTGTTGCTGTCCTCCCGTCCTCACCTCTCTGATTTAGAGCTCTCTGCTTCGCAGGACTGGAAACGACACAAACCGTTTTGCAAAGCCAATGCCAAAAAATCAAGCGTGCCTTCTCTCAATGCCAGCAACGACACCGGGGAGGATACCGTGCGGCGGACGACTCGATCGGAGGACAAGGCCTCAGATACATTCCCAGGACGAGCCCCGGGGTATAGTATCGAAGTGCCGTTGAAGCACGGAGGTACCATGCAACTTCATTCCAAGACGCTGGGGCCACATATGATGAGGGAGTTTCGCAAGGTCGCTGAGGACAGGAATGGTCGGTAGGTGTTGTAGTAGCTCTGGAACGAGGGTCGACAGGGTAAGTGCTCTCCCATGTCTCGCGTTTCCGGGCCAACGCTGACCCTCCCTGTAATTCCCCAGTGCAGTCTATTGTAGCACGGAGTTTGGGGGGTGATCTAGCTGTAATTTCGTCACTTTTTAAGTAGGTCGCCGACACCACTGAACCTATGACGCTTTGTATAACTTGGGGGAAAATAACATTTTGTCCTTCGGCACCGCAGACCGCGAAACCAGTGGCACGCGATCGAGGGCCTTCCCCGGAGAGTCGTCGGCTCCGAGCCTAAGCATTCGCCGATGCGATTGAGCGAGGAAACGGCGTCGGAACTTCTCGATCTGGTCCACGGAGAGTCGAATCCGAACCCGCTGATGAGGGGAGGGTTGGTTTCCGCTGCGTAAGTCTGGTTTGTTTCTGGACGGAGATCTAATATCTGGAGGACCTGTCACCTCTGATTCTGTTCGACAGTTCTGAACCAAGTTGGAAAAGGAAGCCTGCTTTTTTTCGTAGCCACAAGGAAGGTGGATCTATCGCCGCTCTCCGACGTTTCGCTCTCGGACTCCTCACCCTCCTCCAAGCCTCCCCCCGCCCACCACAGGACAGCAATCGGCACGCAGCTCGCAGCAGTCGGGGATATGGGCGATGTGGGTTCACCCCCGGTATCTGGAGATCGTTCTCCACCCTCCGCGTTCTATTGGAGCGGCTTGATTGATTGCCTCGAGTTTACCGGGCTCTTCCCGACGCTCGAAAAGGAAACTCGGTTTCCTTCAACGGCAACGGAGCAGAAATTGCGATGACAGTCGCAACGGAACTGTTGGACTGCAGTCTCTCCCAATCTCCTTCACATCCGCATCTCTTCACGTCTCTTTCTTATAAAACCTTGCGTTCTGCGTCGTCTTTTGCTCTCCAACCGCCACTTCCTTCCAGCTCTCTCTCTCAGCTTTCTCTCTTCCGTCATGCAGTCCGCCCACCAACCAGCCCCTTTGTCTTCCTTCTTTGACCCATTCTCGCCGTCGACCAGGCAGCAACCCTCCAATATCTGGGCTCCTCGAGCAATTCCTTCCGACACTACCTGGCCAAAGTCATTGGATCTCTCGGCCGTCCGCTTCGCCGATCGAGATATCGGCCACCCCCGGCTCACCATCGATCCACTCGCTGTCAACCTGCGCACGAACGAGGACGTCTTCGGCCCGGTGGGTTTTCCGGTCCACACCCGCACCCGAGGTGTTGGTGCCATCGGCGATGGTCGAAAAAATAGCGTCCCTCTTCATGAGGATCGAGTAGGTCCATTTTGGCGCCGCGTGGCTAATTATATGCTGAAGCCGCCTCTTTACATAGCGTGCAGAACAGATGTTACGCCTCCTCAACTTGAATTCTCCCGTTCCTTCCCCAACACAACCAATTTCTTCGCTTTCGTCCACGACGAACAACACACCGGACTTATCCCCGGTCTCGGCCACCTCGACTCTGATGACGCCTGCCGATCTCTCTCCTGCGACTGGTTTCGACAAGTTGAACTGCCACTTTGAATTCAATCAGTCCATGCCTCCCACTCAGTCGCTTCTCTTTGAGACCAGTCCATCCCACCTTCATCCCCCTTCTCTTTCGCCCACTCATAGATCCTTCTACACCGAACACGGCAGCGTCCGTAATTACAACGCCATAAATCTGCCTTATGTCGATTCCTTTTCGAATCGGAACCCTTCTACGTATCTCCACCAGAACTTGAACCGAGGCACGGATCCTACTCGCGCCATTATCTCCTCCTGGAATGGCCCGCATATAGTCGGCGGTGTCGACTGGGCGAGGGCAGAAGACAAGGTTCCAGAAGAGGCCCCATCCGTGGCCGGGGCAAGGGCTCTGAGTGTTGTGCCGTTCCCTCCCGTGCAGCCAGCTGCACATGCACATGAGGTACGTGCCAGTGCATTACATCGGCACCTCCCTATTTTGATCTTGTCCTCCGTCACCCCCAGCCCATCAACTTTCTCTCGTTGTTGCATCCGTCCTCTTCGCCCCCCTATGACCAGTTCGTCTCGCGTATAATCAAGTCTTCAGACCAGCAAGCTTCTATTTTCCTCCAGCAAAAACTCAAAGTTGCCGATGCTGACGAACGCGTCAAGATAATCGATGCCATATGTGCCCGTGGCTACGAGATGATGGCTCATCGGTGCGACTCTCGTGGTATACCTCATAACGATTGGCCTAACCTTGACTCGCACCCAGGTTTGGAAATTGGGCCGTTCAGCGGTGCCTCGAGGCTGCCAATTCCGCCGATGAACGCAGGAAGGTCGTCAGTTGCATGAGGTAAAATATGGACCGCCAGCCGCATAGATGCTTGAATTGACTGTCTCACCACCAGGGGGCGTGTTGTCGAGCTTGCTACCAATTGCTACGGATGCCACGTTCTCCAAAAGGCTCTTGATTGTGAAGAAGACGTGCGACTCCTCATAGTTTCTGAACTACTGCTCGGGGACCCTGCCCAGACGTTGGTTAACAAGCACGCTTCACATGTTTGGAGCAAGATCATGGAATTAACATGGACCGCTCCCGCTCCTCCCATTTTTGCTTAGTAAACCACTTTCCCCCCATCGTCGTGACCTTGTGCTGATGAAGCTTGTAGCGTAAACAAGTCCCTGAAAGGCAAATGGGCATCGTTGGCTTGCCATGAGACGGGCTCTCTCGTTGTCCAGGTACAATCTTTACTTCAGTCGCTTGTCTCCGCATCACAACGCTGATTGCTCCCCCAGCACGCGTTTGAAAATTTGGAAGAACAAGCAAAGGATGGCATTGTCGATGAACTCCTCAACCGAGGATTCAATGTTTTCGCGGATGTTGCAAAGAACCAGTGGGGGTCGTATTGCATCCAGCATAGTACGGCGTTCGATTTCCCACTCACATCGAAATTAATAAACCCACTTTCAGTCCTTGAACATGGCTCCGCCACTCACCGACAGATGGCCATGGAGCATTTGGTCGCGGGACTGCTAGACTTCGCTACTCATGAACAAGGAACCAAATCCATCACCAAGGCTCTCAAGGAAGGCGGAAAAGAAACCCTTGACAGGATCATTGCGAGGATGTGCGAGCAGTCCAAGGGGTATGCACCAGATCTATCTGTGTCGACGGTCCCTCGGACACTTACACGTTGTCGCAGTGGCCGCCGTGCAATCATCGTAGATCTCGCCCTGTCCGTCGCCGGAAGTCAACTGATCGCAACTGTCCTCCCAAACGTGCGTGGATATGCATTGTGGAGGCAATGAGGTTTCTGACAGCCACCCGTGCGTGCTTATAGGCCGATAAGGACCAACGTGCTCTTTTGTACGAATCTATTCGTGGTCACATCGTGACCCTCAGGGGCTGTAAGACTGGCTCCAAGGTCATTTGGTTGTTGTAAGCATGCCATCTCTTTCCCACCACATGTTTGCTCACGAGATTATCTTAGTGATCGCATGGTAAGTGGACCGGGCATGCACCTATCTACCTGGGTTGGCTGATCAACTACCCATGTAGCGCGCCTACTATGGCTACTGATCTGTTCTGCTCATAATTTCCTGCGGAGACCATCTTCACTCGCTCTTGAAAAATCTCACTCAATCATCATCGGAACTGCCAAAATCGAATCATTTCATTCTCAAACCCCATATACTTCATCTTTCGTTTCGACCCTTTTTACCTGCATCTTCCCGAGGCGCTATTAAACGGTTATCTCTTTCGACTATCGCTTTCGACGCTCCCGCTCGCCACTTGCCACCATTTATTGTGGACTTTACATGCGCATTTCTTTGGTCCATGAGCTCATTTCGAATTCCGCTTCAAGACTGCTGTTCTCTTTGTTGCATCGCACTTAACTCCATCTGTACTAACCATGTTGTTTCTACGTCCCGGTGTCGCATCTTCGCATTGTAACATCACACACTAGCGCAGTCATTCTCTCCGCTGGTACCGTATCACAATTCACGTTGCCCGTCGTGCATCTTCTCCATGACAATCACGCATTGAAATATAAAAACAGCATCGTTGTGCGATCATGATCAGAGGACTAAATAGTCTGTCAGCGGTACTGGTCGCGACCCAGACAATTGGTGGCTCGTAGTCGCTGACGGCAATACTACCTCAGCTTACCCCATCAATGATAAGCCGGAGCTGCGGTTCCTTGAGAGGCTACAACGTTTGTGCCCCTTTACGGCATCGGTAGTTTCAAAGCGGTCAGAACGCAGGGGCCCCAGCACCAGAACCACCCCCGACGGTAACCAACCCCGTAGAAGGTCAAGAAGCGCTTTCGAAAAGTCCTGGACAGGCGGAAACAGCAGTGGGGATGAATCTGTTAATTCAAAGGGACGCTGTTTGGGCATGCCGGTCTACCGAGGAGATGGTATCAGCCTCGGAAGTGCGGAGCGCTGGCTTCGAAGTTGGAGTTGTGGCGCGACTCGTATACAATTGCTGATTCCCCATCGCCTGCCTGGAGCGCGTTGGGTATCTGGGTCATACCCCATGCCGCTGGTAAGTGGGGGTGAAGTTGGCGGTGCGGGCGTTCATCTTTTCAGAGACAAAAGATGGGAAACAGGAATACAATTTTCAGTGAGATAGTGATGAGGCGTTTCGAAGGTCCGCACGAGAAAAAGCCATACATCCAACCTGCGTGGCATGAAGGGCCGTGGTGGGTTGAGCGGGGTTACGGGTGATGTGGTGAACCCAGTCGGGATGAGGTGATGGACCCCCGCATGTTGACGGCATAACAAAAAGGGGGCGTACGGGTGCGTCGGCGGAGTTGAGGGTACGCGACCTGTCACGAAGTCTTGGATCGACCACAAACGTGATGGTCCCTGGAACGGTCTGTGGACCCACGGTAGCCGCACTGGGGGGCAAGAAACGAGCATGACAGGAGCCCAGCCGGACTGAGAATTTGATGAGGAGATGACAGGTGTTTATTTTTCTCGATAACACAACGTTCCGGCCCCCGTTGGAGAATAAAAAGCACCGCGAAAGATTAGGTGGTGCAAACGGGAAGTGGGAAGCATACCAACGGTACTGAGCCCGAACCTGATGTTTCTGGAACGACAGCAATCTATGTGAGTAACACCAGGAACGTGGTTCCCCACCGGACGATTGACAGCGGTGGTTGTATGTACACCGATCCAGGGGTATGTGCAAAAGAAGGGTCGAGTTGGTTGGTCAATCCGAATAACGGGTCCGAGGAGTCATATTCTGATGATGAGCTTTGACGGGTTCTGTGCGATCTTCCAACAATGCAGACCTTTCCTGTTGACGTACAGGATTTCAGTAAGGCGACAGTGAACACGATCGAGGAACCCCCCCATTGGCGCATCGTGACGAGAGTCTCGTTTACTCACCAAGCCTCGGCGTCAGTAGACGTTGAATGCACTTCCGTCCAGTCCAAGTATCTGTCCTGTCCAACAACGTACGCGACGTACCCGGACATTACTTAGATTACTCGGGATTGATCCTGTGTCATGTCACCCGCTTACGAGGGACACGAACGACCATCGAGATGAAAGACGGGAAGCTCGGATGGAACTGCCACGCCTAACTGAAAGCTCCTCTTGAGCCAATAACGGCCTCTATAGCCCCTCTAGTGTCAGGGGGCCGCTGCCATTGTTCCAATGAAATATCTGGCGATTCCTGGCAGTTTACGTCAAGCCTCTAGGAGGTGGGAGTGTTTTTTAATACACTCGAATCGCGAGATGGGCGGTGTGTGATGAATGGGTCAATTCAGTGTTCTTTCACCTCAATGTGTTGATGAATTCCTTGATGTGCAGTTCTGGGAGTTGGTTGGTGGTCAGAATGGTTGGATGGAAAACGAGAAAGAACTCAACCGCAACGCGCCATGGAGTTCAAAAACTGTGCAGAGCGGTCGTTGGACGGATATCCGTCACGGAAGGCTGGAGTGAGGGAGGATACCGATGGTTGGGGTCGACTGATTCCAGAGTGTTGTGCAGCGCTGGCCGACGGGGCGATCGGCGGTTTCGCAGATGCGACCGGCGGGTGGCTGTATCCGTATCTTGATTGATATTCAGCGGTGTTGTCTGCCATCATGGGGAGGTGTGCATCGAAGGTTAGACCGATATCCGGGGGAGATGAAGTAAGGGTGGCCGCCCTACGTATGAATGCCTCCTGGAGAAAGACGTCCGTGCTTTATCTAAGCTTGGGGAAAAGCCCGCGACATAGCTGCGGCCATAGGAGATAATACCATGTGCGGGCGGGAAAGCCTACTTGGAATAGTCGGAAAACGGATGGCTGGGGCACTGTCGTACTGCGTGAGGGTACCTGACACCCTTACTCAGAGAAAGCGCAGTGGATCCCTGACCCATGGAGGGGGAATGAACGGACGAGACGCGTCCACGAGTTCGGATGCGGTACCCGGCAAGCGCGTTGGTCTTTCACACAGGATTTGATCAAGTAGGTATGGTCGAGAACACGGTCTGCCGTCGTGAGACGACAGATTGGACGGTTCTACCATTAACGCGTGTGCTCCATGGGTGGAGGGGGGAGGTCCGGGATGCGCTGCCGACTCCGGTCGGTCCGCGTTAATCAGGAGTGGCTGGCGACGGGGACCTCGGCCACGTCCAGAGAAGGAGACGGCGTGAGTTGCGAAGACCGGTTACCCTTCAGGCTTATCTGATAGCTGGCTATCGCTCATGCGGGAATCACCGCCGGTCGGGTGTCCAAATCCGGCCGGACTCTGCCGCAGTAACCAGTAACCTGGCCACATCCAACAAGTTGAACAACGATGAAAGTCACGTTCTTACCCCTCCTCGCCCTGGTCTCTGCAGCACTCGCAGTTCCATCGTACGACGCACAGTCTGCGCTTGGTGTGCCTAACCAGGACATCCAGGATATTCGCGAGGGCGTGAATTCTATCTTCGACAAGGCCGAAGATAAAGTCAAGCAATGGGTCCAGGACGGACGCGACTTCATCAGTCACAACGGTTTAACTTGTCAGTATAGGCCTTGCAACAACCTAATCCATGGAATCTAAACGATTGACTGTGACTAGATGAACTCGTTACCCACCCCGCGCTCTCCTCGTATAGGCTTCGTGTGACCGAACCAAAGCTCTGCGATACGAACGTGAAGCAATACTCTGGATACCTGGACATAACTAATGGAAAGCATCTCTTTTTCTGGTGAGTCAGATGCCCAATGTTCGCGCGCATACACTGAGCCTGGTTTAGGTTCTTTGAATCCAGAGAGGACCCAGCGTCTGCTGATTTCATCTATTGGGCAAATGGTAGGACCGAGGACCAGAGGGTGTTTGACAACTCTGACCGAAAATTCTGCAGGCGGCCCTGGTTGTTCATCGACCACGGGATTATTATTTGAGCTGGGTCCTTGTCAGATCGCCAATGAAACCAACATAACGTACAACAAGCACTCTTGGAATACACACAGCAACATCCTCTTCCTCGACCAACCTGTAAACGTCGGATACTCCTACTCCGACGATGGTTCCAAGATCGACCGCAGCGCCGCAGCTGGAGAGGATGTGTATGCCTTCTTCCAGCTGTTCTTCTCTCGCTTCCCAGAATACTCCAAGGCACCCTTCCATATGGCTGCGGAAAGTTATGGCGGAACGTACGCTCCCAATGCCGCCGCAATCTTCCACAGGAAGAACAAGGAACTTGCCTTGGCTCCCGTTCCCGGTTTGAGCAAGATCAACCTCGCCTCGGTCATCCTCGCGAACGGAATCACCGATCCTTACGAACAAATGGCCTCCATTCCAGATTGGGCTTGTGAGGGTCCCTATGCCGTGTACGACGATCCTCAAGGTCCCGAATGTCAGGCTTTGAGGACCAAGGTTCCGACCTGCCAGCGACTCGTCCAGAGTTGTTACAAGTTTGACTCTCGTTGGACATGCGTTCCTGCTTACCTCTACTGTTGGTCCCAGCTTCTTGGCCCGCTCCAACGTCTGTCGATTTTTATCCTACTTTTCCGATGCTGACTTGTCAACAGAACTCGGCCTCAACATGTATGACGTTCGTAGGACCTGCGATCGTCAGAAGGATGGACCCCTCTGTTACAAGGGACTTGAATGGGTGGAAGCATGGATGAACGACGCTGTTGTTAAGAAGGAATTGGGTGTCAACCCTTCCCTGACCTTCCAGTCTTGCAACATGCAGGTCAACCAGGACTTCGCCGCCCAGGCTGACGGCATGAGGAATAGCGCGTTGCTCCTCACTGACCTCGTTAACGAAGGTGTCCGCCTCTTGGTGTATGCTGGCAATGCTGGTATGTGGCTGACGTTTACGCGCTGTGCTGGAGCGTGCTGATCACGAACCAGATGCCATGTGCAACTTCATGGGTAACGAACGTTGGGTTTCCAAGTTCGATAACGTCTTCCACGAGGAGTTTGCATCCTCCGAACCCACCCCCTGGATCATCAAGAACGATAGGCGCATTGCCGGTACTGTTAGGACTGCTGGTGGCGATGGGTTCACGGCCGGGAACGTCACGTTCCTAACTGTTCACGAGGCTGGGTAAGCCAACCCTTCTGCACCCTTATTTGACAACCGGACTCAGAGGGTTTTTAGCCACATGGTCCCATATGACCAACCCGAGGCCGCTCTCGTGCGTCGTTATCGTGCTTCTGAATATGTAGAGATGCTGACCTGATTCATTTATCCAGGATATGATTACCCGATGGGTCAGGAATGTTCCCCTGGCAAACTGATTCGTTGCCTCGTTCCTCATGTACTTAGTTCTGTGGATACCAATGACAATATACGCGCCTCTGGCCCCTTCTGCGGATTTTGGGCGTTCTAGATGCCACAAAGGGGCTTGATGGATCCGCGTTGACTCGTTTCTGTGGGTCATCCGCCCAATCCTTGGATCCCTCCAAAGCCTTGGGTGCACTTGTCCGTGATCGGAGAAGTATCTTTGGCTGCTTGGGCGCGCGGCTTTACGGGCTTGCGTGGGCGTCCCTTCCCGACGGCTGGGCTCGAACACATCTGTCACCGAAATCCGGGGTTCCACCACAAAGTTGAGCGTCCCTCGGACTTTGGCTGAGTAACTGTGGCTGCGCAGTGCGCGCTTTGACGCGCTTGTTTATATTTGTATATTTATTTTTGCCTCCGATATCTGTAAGATACTTCCGTAAGGTAGGGGGGTGAATGATCTTGTTAACCTCCGCAGTCCGGGGTGACAAAAGCGTGACAAGAAACCTTCGAAAATCTTCAAAAACTCGTATCTCGCTAACTACTTGTCGTATGGACACGCGGAAAGTTCACACTTAGAACCACATCGCAGTAGAATGTATTTATCTGCCTTTCCCCCCTCTCGGTCCCAGTGAACGTCGAGGAAGACAAAACCGAGACCTCCGGTGGCCAGTGACTCGCGTTGAGTGAGCAAGTCCTCCCCGAAAAAGCTTAGTAATGGCTCGAAATACAGGTTATCTGCGCAATGCTATCTTTACAGATAGCTATCGAAACGGATTGGACATTGTTCAGGCAGCGTGAGCAGGGAGGAAGTACCACGGTCATCGTACACTTCCTCCCGGT